>Ga0074197_1000057_pt1 | contig 190972 bp, 159 predicted proteins | sample EPASupsiteSAE305_FD_64526 | JGI IMG/M metagenome (GOLD analysis project Ga0074197, IMG submission 64526) | Bioremediated contaminated groundwater microbial communities from EPA Superfund site, New Mexico - SAE3-05 reassembly with SPADES | ecosystem: Environmental > Aquatic > Deep subsurface >... | reverse complement strand
ACCTTCTGGCTCTATATTACCCGAAGTGAAAATTCATCTTAGGGTAAAATATTGTAAATGTGATATTTTAAAAATAATGCGGAAACTATTTGGAAAACAACATAGAAGTTAAATTTTGTTGGTTAGTAAATCTAACAACGAAATTTGCTTAATTCCCTGATACGAGGATGTAATGGGAAAATCGTCCATTGAAACCACATATTTTGGATAGTTATCTTTTATGCTCAACAAATTTCCGAATTCCCTTTCAATGACTTTTTCGTGGCTTAATAAATAGGTAACCTGATAATAAGAGTATTCACCATTTTTTTCAGCAACAAAATCAATTTCTTTTTCGCCCAATTTACCTATTCTAACCTTATAACCATTGGTAATTAAATAATTGTAAACCACATTTTCAATTACCTTTGAAATATCATCGGCATTAAATCCCGTTAAGGTGTTTCGTAAACCAATATCCTGAAAATAATATTTCTCACCTGTTTCAAAAATCCGTTTTCCCTTAACCTCTTGGCGTGATACTTTACTCACTAAATAAGCCTGACATAAGTAATTGAGATAACCAATAATGACGGATACCGATTTTGATTGCCGTTGCGATTTAATGAAATCGGCAATACTATTTGCTGAAACCAGGCTTCCTGTATTTTCTGCCAAAAAACGTACTAAATTTTCTAAAAACGGAAAATCCCTTATCTGGTTCCGGCTCACCACATCACGATATAGAATGGTTGCATAAATGTTTTTAAGATAATCCATTACCACTTCATCATCGTTGGGAAGGTTTTTTAAGTAAGGCAAGCCACCATGTTTAAGATACCTCTGTAATGAAACAGTATTGGCTTCCAACTGGTTAAATTGCAAAAATTCGAGATAGGATAAGCTAAAAATTTTTATTTCGATTTGACGGCCACTAAGAAACGTAGCCGTCTCCCCTGAAACCAAATTTGAATTACTCCCGGTAATATAAATATCGTAATTGCCTTCTGAAAATAAGCTTCGAAGGGCCCTCTCAAAACCTTCAATTTGCTGAATTTCATCAATAAGCAGGTAGTTCTGGTTGGTGATGCTTTTTTGTTTGATAAAATCGTGTAATTCCTGATAAGTTTTGATACTATCAAATTCCATCCTCTCAAAATCGATGAAAATAAAATGCCCTTCCGGGTTTTCTTCTTTCAATTCCTGATAGACCTGTTTTAGTATAAAGCTTTTACCAACCCTGCGCTGACCTGTTAAAACCTTTATTAACGATTGGTTATAATAGGGCCTGATTTGTTTTAGGTAGGTTTCACGTTTTATTATATTCATATTAAATATACTTAATAAATATTGCAAATATATGTTTTTTATTAAATATACTTAATGAATATAAAATGTTTGTGCAAAATATTAAACAAGATTAATAAAAACCACCAAAATGCGGTTTTAAATGTTAAATTATCTCTTTTCTGATTTTCTCGTGTCTCAAACCTCTTAGTTACAATGCACAAAACAGCCTTCGCATCGGCTGAGCTCGCCGCGTAGCCGACGTTCCACCAGTTCGCCGTAGCGTTCCACCAACACCGGAACCCGGATGTTCCGAATCACTTCGTAAGCAAAGGCATACATGAGCATCATGCGGGCTTCGCGTCCCCCAATTCCTCTGGATTGCAGATAAAACTGCGCCTCTTCGTTTATCTGACCCACCGTAGCACCGTGGCTGCATTTTACATCATCGGCATAAATCTCCAGTTGGGGTTTGGTAAAAAAGCGGGCGGTAGGTGTTAGGCAAATATTTTTATTCGATTGGTAAGCCCGTGTTTTTTGTGCATCCTTACGCACCAGTATCCGTCCGTTAAAGGCACCGGTAGCATCATCGTCCAAAATGTTTTTATACATTTCGTTGCTCAGGCAGTTGGGCACCGCATGGTCAATAAAGGTATAGTTATCGACATGTTGTTTACCATCAATCAACGACAATCCATACACATGGGCTTCGGCATGTTCTTCGGCCAGTTTTACAAACACATTGTTGCGGACAAAACCGCCGTGCAGTGTGAGTGTATTGGTCAGGGTGTTGCTTCCTTTTTTCTGGTAAATGTATAACGAGGCTACTTGCGACGATTGGTTGTGCTGGTTTTGGATGTTGTAGTAATCGAACACAGCCTGTTCATCGACAAAAACCTCGGTAACCGTATTCGATAAAAAGTTTTGATGCGACAAAGTATGATCGCACACAATTACCTTTGCCTGACTGTTTTTTCCGGCTACAATTAAATTCCTTTGGTTTACCAACAGGGGATTGTTTCCCCGTAAAAGGTTGATAATCTGGATGGGTTTTCCCATGACAAAGCCATCGGGGATGTATAAAAACATACCATCCTGGGCAAAAGCCGTGTTGAAAACCGACACCGATTCAGGATGTTCCTGTGCTTGCTGGTTGTAATGTTTGGCAAACAGTTCGGCATGTGTTACCGATGCCTCGCGGATGCTGCATGCCACAATCTCTTTAGGAAGGGCGGCATGTTCGTTGTTACGTTCATAAAACCAGCCATTTTCAAGAATCAGGGTGTGGGTATCCAGGTCGGGAACTGCACACTGAAACAGCGTGCTGGAATCGACATTAATGGTATGGGCTTTAAAGGCATAACCATAAGTTTTTCCAAAGGCCCACATCAAGTCGGTGTATTTGTATTTTTCTTCCCCTTTTTCAGGAATCCCCATCCGGTCAAAATCGCGTATGGCGGCATCGCGGTATCGGTTCATGTTTTCGGGCAATCCCTCCAGAATGGAAGCACGGTTTTGCTGATACAAATTTATCAGCTTGTATTTCATGGTGTTGCTATCTATCGATTCGCTCATAAATTCTTTCTTTGTTTTTTGATTCCTACGTGACGAAGAAATCTGTTGAACAGTCTTCAGCCTTCATTATCCGACATTCTGAATTCGAAATTTTCTAAACTTTTACAGCTTCTTTAATCCAGTCGTAGCCTTTGGCTTCCAGTTCCAGGGCCAACTCTTTGCCTCCGGTTTTAACAATTAACCCATTGTACAGAATATGCACTACATCGGGCACAATATAATCGAGCAACCGTTGGTAGTGCGTAATTACAATGGTTGCGTTGTTGGCGTTTTTCAGTTTGTTCACGCCATTGGCCACAATGCGCAGGGCATCAATATCCAAGCCCGAATCGGTTTCATCCAGAATGGAAAGTTTGGGTTCCAGCATGGCCATCTGGAAAATCTCATTTTTCTTTTTCTCACCACCCGAAAATCCTTCGTTTACCGAACGCGATGTCAATCGGTCGTCAATTTCGACCACCTGTTTTTTGTCGCGGAGCATTTTCAGAAAATCACCGGCGCTCATCGGCTCCAAGCCTTGGTATTTGCGGTGTTCATTTACTGCCGTTTTCATAAAATTTACCATCGAAACACCCGGAATCTCCACCGGATACTGAAAACTCAGGAACAACCCTTCGCGGGCACGGTCTTCTGGAGCCATTTCTAGCAGGTTTTTCCCGTTAAATGTGGCTTCGCCATCGGTTACAGTAAACCGTCCGTTACCGGCCAAAACTGCCGAAAGGGTACTTTTTCCGGAACCATTGGGTCCCATAATCGCATGCACCTCACCGGGCTTTACCTCCAGGTTGATGCCTTTTAGTATCTCTTTGCCGTCCACTCCGGCCTTCAAATTCTTTATGTGTAACATTCTTGTTTAGATTTTTAGATACTAGAAACTAGATTATAGAAGTTAGCTCCTAGGCTTAGTCTTTATTGATTTACAACTTTATTAACTTTCAACTCTAAATACTCGAAGTACTCTAAATACTTCCTCAACCAACCGATCCTTCCAGACTGATTTGCAACAGTTTTTGTGCCTCCACGGCAAACTCCATCGGCAACGTGTTCAACACCTGTTTGGCATAGCCGTTCACTATCATCCCAATGGCATCCTCTGTAGAGATTCCTCTCTGGTTGCAGTAAAAAATCTGGTCTTCCCCAATTTTCGAAGTAGTGGCTTCGTGTTCCAAAATGGCTGAATTATTTTCGCATTCAATATACGGAAAAGTGTGTGCACCGCATTTATCGCCCAGCAGCAACGAATCGCATTGCGAGAAGTTCCGTGCCCCTTCGGCCCGTTTTGAAATTTTCACCAGCCCTCGGTAGCTGTTGTTGCTTTGCCCGGCGCTAATCCCTTTCGATACAATGGTACTTTTGGTATTCTTGCCAATATGGATCATTTTGGTTCCCGTATCCGCCTGTTGGTGATGGTTGGTTACCGCCACCGAATAAAATTCCGATACCGAATTATCGCCCAGCAAAATGGTGCTGGGATATTTCCAGGTAATGGCCGAGCCTGTTTCCACCTGGCTCCACGATATTTTTGATCCCTTTCCCTGGCACAAACCCCGCTTGGTAACAAAATTATAGATGCCGCCCTTCCCATTTTTATCGCCCGGGTACCAGTTCTGTACGGTAGAATATTTCACCTGCGCGTTGGTTTTAGCCACAATCTCCACAATGGCCGCGTGAAGCTGGTTTTCGTCGCGCATGGGAGCGGTACATCCTTCAAGATACGAAACATAACTATCGTCATCAGCCACAAGGAGTGTGCGCTCAAACTGCCCGGTGTTGGCTGCATTAATACGGAAATAGGTACTTAGTTCCATGGGGCAGCGCACCCCTTTTGGAATGTAGCAGAACGAGCCATCGGAAAATACAGCCGAATTCAGGGCGGCAAAATAGTTGTCGGTAGGTGGAACTACGGAGCCCATATATTCGCGGACCAAATCGGGATGCTCCTGTACCGCTTCGCTGAACGAGCAGAAAATGATTCCCTTTTCGGCCAAAGTATCACGGAACGTGGTTTTTACCGATACGCTGTCCATTACGGCATCTACAGCTACACCGCTCAACATTTTTTGTTCATCGAGCGGAATGCCCAGCTTGTTGAAAGTTTCCAGCAGTTCAGGATCCACCTGATCCAAACTTTCATATTTTGCCTGTTGTTTGGGTGCAGCATAATAGATAATATCCTGATAATTAATTTCCGGGATTTTCAGGTGCGCCCATTCGGGCATTTTCATTTTAAGCCAGTTGCGGTAGGCAGTCAACCGGAACTCGAGCATCCAGTCGGGTTCGTTTTTTTTGGCAGAGATTAACCGAATGACCCCTTCATTCAATCCTTTGGGAATGGTTTCGCTCTCAATGGCTGAGACAAAGCCATACTTGTATTCGCTCTGCGTTACATCATTTAATATAGTATCTTGATCGCTCATTTTTTAAAACTTGTAGATAAGAAAGCCTGAGTTTTGCAAGGTTTGCGGCCACTTATCGAAATTTGTACTGAGCAAAACAAAAGTAGCAGGCTTTTGTTTTACCCGGCAAAATTACAAAAAGTTTATGGGATCAAAGTCATTTTGAAAATAAAATCGGACATTTGGGTCTTTTATTTGAGGTGGAATTAAAAGCAATTGTTCAACAATAACAATACAACACTAATTCCCTAATTCTTGGAATGGGATCTTCCGCATGTTTTTTATTTGTATGGATCATAAACCAACCCTGTTTGCTGGCGAACAGGATTAATACATAAAAATGTCATGAAATGAGTGATTATTAAAAGTGGATTTGTCGGATTGTTGTCCCGAAAAGGTAAGTTAACCAAGGTGTTAAACGAAGGAGGTCATTAGGTTTTTACCAGCGATGAAATCTTCACTTATGGTTTATCAAAACCTTCTCACCCAGCGATAGAGCCTTTTAATTGGTATAAAAATAATTGACCCCGGCATGAAATCTTTCCCGATTATTTCGAAAACAGCCAAACCTGGTCGTTTTCCTCTTCGCTGCGGATGCGGCGCAGCTCATGCAGGGCGTTTACCTTATTGTCAAAGGTGGCTAACGAAACACGATAAAGATCATTGTCATGCAATACTTGAGCTTCAAAACCCTTTTTCCGGAAAGCCTCGGCATGAATCGTGGCATTGGCTTCGTCTTTATAACTTCCTCCAATAATATAAAAGGTAAGTCCATCGGTGTTTTGCTTTACAATCACAGGTTTGGGTTCCTCGGTATAAAACAAGGCCTGCCGTTTATCTGTTGAATTGTCTAAAACCACCTCCATGTTTGAATCTTCAGCCATGGCAGAATGCGTGGCTTCTATGGGTTCTTCAATGTTTGTATCAGTAAACGTGTATCCGGCAGTCTGCTGATTCCTATAGTCTCTGGTTAACGGAATCAGGGTAAGAACGCCCACAATGGGAACCACAATGGCTGCAATTTTCAGTGTCTTTTTTACGCCCTCATTCATGTTCTGAGAATTATATAGTGGGATAATATCGCGGCCATTTTTTTGGTAATTCAACGGAGGAAACCTAAAGGAGGACATCCCGTAAGCATCGGTTAAAAAGTTCTCTGTCTCTGCCGGGGTAAATGTCAAGTTCTGGTTCTTGTCGTACTGAAAAGTTCCAACTCCCTCAAATACTACAGGTTCGCCCTTTTCGAGCAGTAACCAGGCTTTTTGTACCTCGTTTTGGATGCGTTCCTCGGCTTCGGTGTAAGGGATATGATGGTTTTTTGCTAAATAGTTTATCAGCAAGCCATCGTTGTAAGTCAGGTTTTTGTTAAAAATCAGGTCTTTTTGTGGGGGATAAAAGGTATGGCTCAACTCATTGTGCCTGGCCGATTGGTAATTGGTCACAAAGCCACCAAAACCGGGGAGAATCACACAATCATGAATAAATAACAATCCGCTGATATACTTGTTAATGTCTTGCATCCGTTTTTAGATATGCTGCAAAATTAACAATTTTATCTCGGGATAGCACCATCCCAAAAATCAAAATTGTGTATGTTTGCACTTTTAATTTACAATAAGTAGTTGAACGGGCATTAATTAGTAAAATTTATAAAATGAATAAGACCATTCTTATTACCGGAGGAGCCGGTTTCATCGGATCGCACGTGGTCCGTCTGTTTGTAAATAAATATCCGGATTACCAAATCATCAACCTGGATAAACTTACCTATGCCGGAAACCTCGAGAACCTTTCGGATGTTGATAAAAAACCCAATTATACCTTTGTGAAAGGCGATATTGTCGATGCCGCATTTATTGAGGGCTTATTCACAAAATATCAATTCGACGGCATCATCCATTTGGCTGCCGAAAGCCATGTGGACCGTTCCATTACCGACCCGATGGCTTTTATAAACACCAATGTCTTAGGGACCGTTCACCTGCTTAATGCTGCCAAAGAGCAATGGAAAGGGAACTTCGAGGGGAAACGCTTTTACCATATTTCAACAGATGAAGTTTATGGTGCATTGGGCAACACTGGATTTTTTACCGAGGAAACCTCTTACGATCCCAAAAGCCCCTATTCGGCATCAAAAGCATCGAGCGATCATTTTGTTCGGGCTTACAAAAACACCTATAAACTGCCTATCGTTGTGAGCAATTGCTCAAACAATTATGGACCCAACCAGTTTCCTGAAAAACTGTTACCCTTGGCCATCAACAACATAAAAAACAAAAAACCCATTCCCATTTATGGAAAGGGAGAAAATATCCGCGATTGGTTGTATGTTGAAGACCACGCATCGGCTATTGACCTGATTTACCATAAAGCCGCGAATGGAAAAACCTACAACATTGGTGGACACAACGAATGGACAAACATTGCCCTGATAAAACTACTTTGTAAGGTGATGGATAAAAAACTTGGCCGCGAAGCCGGGGAATCGGAAAAGCTGATTACCTATGTTACCGACCGTGCGGGACACGATTTGCGTTATGCCATTGATGCCTCACTGATTGAAAAAGAATTGGGATGGAAACCTTCCCTTACCTTTGAAATTGGTCTCGAAAAAACCGTTGACTGGTATCTGGACCATCAGGAATGGATGGATAGGATTGTTTCAGGGGCTTATGCCGACTATTACACGAAAATGTACCATAACAGATAAATTCAGATGAACATCCTGGGAAAGATATTTCAAAAAAAAGAACCACTGGTTCCGGTAGATTTATCTTTCCTGGGAGGTGACATTCATTCCCATTTAATTCCCGGGATTGACGATGGTTCGCCATCCATGTCCGATTCATTGGTACTGGCGCAAGGGATGGTCGATTTGGGTTATCAAAAAGCGGTAACCACCCCCCACGTGATGAGCGACTTTTACCGCAACACACCCGAAATCATCAAAAAGGGATTGTTGCAATTGAACGGGGCCATAAAAAATGCTGGAATAAAGCTTACCGTGGAAGCCGCCGCCGAATATTATATTGACTACGATTTTTTGAAAAAAATTGGCAATGAGGAACTGTTAACCTTTGGCCAGCGTTATATTTTGGTGGAATTTTCATTCGTGGAACCACCCAGAAACATGAAAGAAGCTTTTTTTGAATTACAGACCAATGGTTACAAGCCCATCCTAGCCCATCCCGAAAGGTATTTATATTGGAATCAGAATCCCAAAGAACTGCTGGAATTGAAAGATCGCGACGTGCTTTTTCAGGTCAATCTTTTATCATTATTTGGGAATTATGGCCCTGAAATTTGCCGGGCCGGAGAGTTCCTTATTGAGCACCGTTTGGTGGAATGGCTAGGAACCGATATGCACCATGCCAACCATTTGGTAAATCTTAAAAACTACCAGCTAAAGGCAAGCCTAGCTGAAAAGATTCATCAGCTTCCGCTGCTTAACCAAAACCTTTTGTAGGGCAACATTTTTCTTATACCACCATCCGGTTTATATTTATCATTCCACAGTTTTGTAACCTTTCTTTTGAATAGCTTTTTATTATTTTGAACAATTATTTTTCTTTTTAGCGAACAAAAAGAAAGACCATCCGTTTTAGCATCGAATCAATTTATTTAGAATGATTAAAAATAAAACCGGTTTTATGAAAACATTCAATGTAATATTAATTTTTTTACTTATGGAGACGACAAGTTTTGCACAATTGACCCAACCCGCACTTCCTTATGCATACAATGCTTTAGAGCCTTATATTGATGCTCTGACCATGGAAATTCATTACAGCAGACACCACAAAACCTATTATGACAATACCAATAAGGCAATTGTGGGAACGGCCTTTGAAAAAATGACGCTGGAACAAATTATTGGTGCAGTGGATGAACAGGTTCCTGCCGCCATCCGTAACAACGCCGGAGGTTCATGGAACCACGATTTCTTTTGGGCCTGCATGGCTGCTAATGCCGGCGGAGAACCCACTGGGAATGTAGCTAACGCCATTAAAGCTCAATGGGGCGATTTTGCCCAGTTTAAAGAGGCATTTAAAAAAGCTTCATTAGGTCAATTTGGTTCTGGATGGGCTTGGCTGGTAGTTTCGAACAAAGAGTTGCAGATTGTTTCAACACCCAATCAGGACAATCCCTTAATGCCGATAAGCAAAGTAAAAGGTACACCAATTCTGGCCATCGATGTCTGGGAACACGCCTATTATTTAAAGTATCAGAACAAACGGGCCGATTATGTTGACCAGTTTTGGAATGTTGTAGATTGGAAAAGCGTTGAAAAACGGTACAACGAGGCTGTGAAATAATGGATGCACATTACATTTGAAATGTATAAAAATATACCCAAAGGTTAAACTTTATTTGGTGAAAAACGAGGGTGTTGGTGGTTTCGGCTGCAAGCACCCTTTTTGTTTCCTAGTTTACGGCCATCCAAATCTTCAAAAAAAGTATTACTTTGCAAACCAAAAGGCTTGCCGGGCAACTAATTTTATTGGAATGAGCAAGAAGCGGATGAAATTCAGAAACTTTTTTGGTGCAGCTATTCTTTTGAAAGCGGCTTTCGGCATTTTCTGTTGTATGCTGATGCCATCCCTGGTAGGTGTATCTCAAACCGAATATCCCTTCAAACACCTGACCATCAACCAAGGGTTATCGAATAACCAAATTAATTGCATGTTCCGCGACAGCAAAGGATTCATGTGGTTTGGTACCGCCTCGGGACTGAACCGCTACGATGGCAATGGCTTTAAAATTTTTACCCATTCCGATACAGATGCAACTTCCATCATCGAAAATTCTATTATCGACATTCAGGAAGATTATCAAGAAAACCTGTGGGTAAATACCGGGGCAGGGTTGTCCATTTTCTTTCCCGAAACCGAAAAATTCATTTTCCCCATCAACCCGTATCTTTCCTCTCTTGGTTTTACCGATTCCTTGGTTTTGGTATTTATCGACCACCAAAAGAACTTTTGGCTAACCAACAACCAACAGGAGTGTTTTAATTATTCGGGTGAGGAGAATAAATGGCAAAAGGTAGAAGCCTTCTCAGGTAAAACAATTACAGATTTTTTTCATTATGACCATTGGGTGTATGCCGTTTTTACCGATGGGCAAATTGTTGCAGTAAATACAGAATCGTTAGAGGGGGAACCGGCCATAAATATTCCATTGTTAACTGGAGGCTCATCGGTGAATAGCTTCAATATTTATGTTGATACAGATCAAGATATTTGGCTTTTTCAGGAAACAAATCCCATAGGGGCTTTTTATTTTTCGTCTCGCGGTAAAAAATGGCACCATTTAACTAATTCTGCAGGTTGTAAGTTCCCATTATCGAGTAATACAGTAAAAGATATTGTTGAAGATACACAAAAACTGATTTGGATAGCCACAGACCATGGAGGCATCAATGTGATTAACAAATCCATTGAAAATGTAGTTTATCTCGAAAACAACCCCAAAGACCCACGAAGCCTTGCCGAAAAGAGCATCATGTGTTTGTACTGTGACTCAGAAAGCATCTTGTGGGCAGGCACTTACAAGTACGGGATTTCTTATTACAGCGAGAGCATCTTTAAATTTAACCACATACGGTTTAATGTTTCTGGATTAGAAGCTGAGTTTGATAACGACATCAACAATTTTCAGGAAGATTTGGAGGGAAACCTTTGGATTGGCAGCAATAATAAGGGATTGATCCGGATTGATAATGTTACAAAAAAGCAGATGCTGTTTCAGCACAATCCAAATAACCCACAAAGTATTTCGAATAATGTGGTTGTATCGCTAACTTGTGACCGCAAAGGCCGGATTTGGGCAGGGACCTATCAAGGGGGGCTGAATTGTTACGATGGTGGAAGGTTTATTCATTACCGCAATCAGGCCAATAATGCAAACTCCATTGCCAGCGATTTGGTTTGGGATATTGTAGAAGACAACCAGGGAAACCTTTGGATAGCAACATTGGGAGGAGGAATAGATTGTTTTAACACACAAACCGGAGTTTTTAAGCACCACACTACTCAAACGCATCCCGGGCTTGTTTCCGACTATGTTATGTGTATCCAGGAGACAAAAGAGAAGAATCTCCTCCTTGGCACAGCACATGGTGTTTCAATTTATTACCCGAAAACAGCGACTTTTCAAATCATCCAGGGCAATTTTTCAGGTACCAAACAATTGGTTAATCGGAACATCTTATCTATTTATGAAGATTCCCGGGGATTAATTTGGGTGGGAACACGAGGAGGCCTAAACATTATAAACCCTAAAAACGACGATCTGATATTGCTTAATGAAGAGTCAGGAATTGCCGACAATGTGATTTGTGGGATTCTGGAAGATGATCAGAAGAATATTTGGATTAGCACCGCCAATGGATTGTCACACATTGTGTTGAGCATCAACCCAAAAACTGGCGAATATAATTTTATTCCTAGCAATTATGACGAAAAAGATGGGCTGCAAGGAAAAGCATTTAACGAACGATCGGCCTACAAAACCTCATCAGGAGAAATTCTTTTTGGAGGGACCAATGGCTATAACAGTGTGCTACCTGCCAACATCAAATACAACCGCAACCGCCCCAACCTGGTTTTTACCAATTTTTTGCTGTTCAATAAACCGGTGTTCATTGATTCGGTATATCAAAAACGGAAGATTCTTGAAAAGAGTATTTCAAATACCATACTAATTGAGCTGGAACACAATCAAAATATCTTTACCATTGAATTTTCGGCATTGAATTATTTGCTTCCCGATAAAACCATATATTCATATAAAATGGAAGGGTTCGATTTGAACTGGACTACCATATCGGGGAACCGGCACAGTGCCACCTACACCAACCTGAACCCCGGGAAATATACCTTTAAAGTAAAGGCGGCCAACAACGATGGCTATTGGACCGAAAATCCCATTGAACTGAATTTGGTTGTTCATCCGCCATTTTGGCGAAGCACGTGGGCTTACATCCTTTATTATCTTTTGATTACCGGATTGTTAATTTTATCGGGGACATTCTTCCGCAGGCGGGTAAAGATGCGGTTTCAATTGGCACAGGAACGTCTTGAAGCCAAACGGACCCGCGAACTGGATGAAATGAAACTCCGTTTTTTTACCAACATTAGCCATGAATTTCGGACTCAAATATCGCTCATTATTATTCCATTGGAAAAACTCATCAAAACTATGGATAATGAGGAGGACAAGAAGGCCCTGAAATTAATTAACCGGAATGCAAACAAGTTGCTGCAACTAGTGAACCAACTTCTCGATTTCAGGAAGATGGACGTGCAAGGACACAAATTGAACCTTTCTACCGGAGATATTGTGCAGTTTATCCGCGAAACCTGTCTGTCGTTTGCCGAGATGTATGAAAAGAAAAACATGCATCTTACCTTTTCATCGGTGACTGAAGAAATCCGGATGAATTTTGATGAGGATAAAATTTCGAAAATCATCAACAATTTACTTTCCAATGCCTATAAGTTTACCCCGGTGGGAGGAAACATTGACGTGAAATTGACACTGGTGAACGAAAACAATAACCATCAGTTATTGAAAGTGAGTGTTGCCGATAATGGGATAGGGGTGAAAGATGAGGATAAAAGCCGGATTTTTGAGCGGTTTTATCAGGTAAATACGGCTGATGCCAAGGCAGGCAGCGGTATCGGGCTTCACCTGAGTAAAGAATATGTAAAACTTCATGGCGGCGAAATCTGGATGGAAAACAATGGGGCTCAAGGCAGCATCTTCATTTTCACCATACCAATGGTAAACAGTTTGTTAACCGATTTTGAACGCCACGAATTGGTAGAAACCCTTAGCACCTATCATGAGGACGAACTTGAAACACCGCAAGCCACCATTGATGGGACCCGAAAGTGTGTTCTGGTAGTTGAAGACAATGAAGACTTCCGTAATTTTATTTGCAGCAGCTTGTTGGAACATTATGACGTGTTGGAAGCCCCAAACGGAAAAGATGCATTTGAAATTATTGTACACAAATTACCCGATTTGGTGATTAGCGATGTAATGATGCCCGAAATGGATGGGTATGAGCTATGCAAGCGCATTAAAAACGACATGCGGAGTTCGCATATTCCAGTCATTCTGTTAACGGCGCATACCGCAAAAGAACATATTGTCCAGGGGCTTGAACTGGGAGCCGACGAGTACATTACCAAACCTTTTAACTTCGACATTTTACTGCTGCGCATCAATAAATTGCTCGAGCAACGTGCCGAAATGCATTATCAGATAAAACAGAAGCGCGAAATTAACCCCAGCGAGATCAATATCTCCTCGTTAGATGAAAAACTGATTGAAAGCGCCATAAAATGTGTGGAAGAAAACATGGATAACCCCGATTTCTCAGTGGAGATGCTCAGCCACGAAATGTCGATGAGCCGGGTGCATTTGTATAAAAAACTGCTTTCCATTACAGGTAAAACCCCGATTGAGTTTATCCGCATCATCCGTCTCAAAAGGGCCGCCCAGCTTCTTGGCAAAAGCCAGCTTTCTGTGTCCGAAATTGCTTACCAGGTAGGCTTTAACAACCCAAAATATTTTAGCCGGTACTTTAAAGAGGAATTCGGTTTGTTGCCCAGTGTTTACGCCGAAAAACATAAAAAAGGAAATTAACCTGAAATTTATCATTTACGCAGCCGAATACTGAAACACCTACAGACATTCAACCCCGGGTTTCTTTTTGTCTCAGGTATCTTTCTATATATTTGCAGCCAAAAATCAGTCGTATGAAAGTTGATTTATCAAATTATGATGCCATCATTTTCGATTTTGGTGGAGTTATCCTGGATATTGACCCGGAACGGACCAGGAATTCGTTTATCAAATTTGCCACCAAAGAACAAATTCAGGAGATGATGCACAGTGGCTTGCTACTGGAATTTGAAACGGGACGGTTACAACCAAATGAATTACGGCTGAAGGTGAATCAACTTTTAGGGACACAGATTAATGACGAATCATTTAACCACGCCTGGAACGCCATGCTGGTGGATTATAAACCCAAACGGATTGAACGTATTCAATGGTTAAAGAAAAACCACCGATTGTTTTTATTGAGCAATACAAATTCCATTCATTTCGATTTTTTTGCAGCAAAACTTGAAAAGGAATATGGGGTTGGGTTTAACGACTTGTTCCACAAAACGTATGTGTCGTATGAAATGGGTTTGATAAAACCCGATAAGGAAATTTTCAGACAGGTATTGGCGGAACAGAAACTAAACCCCGAACGTACCCTTTTTATTGAAGATACCCGGGAAAATGCCGAAGCAGCCCAGCTTTTAGGAATCCAAACCTTGGTTATTCCAAGGAATGGCAGTTTTTATGAGTATTTTTTGTAGGAATTGAAGAGCAAACTGCTAAAGGAGAATTTAAAAGGAAACGGAATATTCCTGCTATTTCTTCTTGAACGTAACCGTGTTGATGTCGTAATTCAGGAAATAATCCCCCTTGGTTAGTTTACTGATGTCCACTTTTGAAGCCATACCTTTATCCACCAAGTTTCCATAATAATCATATATTTCAAAGAAAGTTTCCCGCGAAAAAACAATCTCATTTTCTGGTTTTGGAGGCGAAAAGGTAACCGGCGGCTCTAGGGAACGGTACCTAATTTCTTTGCTATATCTGGGTTTGCGGGTATAGTCCACCTGTTTGATACGGAAACGGTTATTTCCCGAATGGGCTGGTACTTTTACAGAATACTCGTTGGAACCGGGAGTTCCTTTCCCTTCCAACTCCGCCACCTTCACCCATTTGTTCCACCGGAATTGTTCTACTACAAATGGCAATGAACCACTTTCAAGCGTGGCAGTCCATGTCAAAACCCCCTTGTTATCAACTTTCATGTTTGCAGCCTCAAAGGTGCTTTGCGGTTTTAATACTTCAGGATTGATGATTTTTGGAACGCAGCCGTCTTTATGTTTAATGATGATGATAACTTTATCGCCTTTTTTAAATTGGAATACCGTTAAATCTACTTCAAAAGCACTGGAGTTTATCTCATCGGTTGTTAATTGGCCGTTTACAGTAACTTCGAACACGCAAAAACCCACCCCCGATGCAGCAAATGGGTTCATTATGTAAATATTTTTACCCTGATAGACTCCTTTCAGAACAATCTCTTCCGAAGCAAATGCGAAAAAATTTAATACAAAAAGTAGTAGGATGACAAGTGCTTTTTTCATTCGTTCTTCTTTAGTTCATAGCAATTTACTGAAATTCTATCAGTTAAACACACAAATTTGGTTGACAAACTATTGTTCAACAAATAATTAATTAAGAGCCGAGGTTTCATGAACTGTTTGTTGAACAACCAAAACTAATACAAATATTTATTTTTTAAAAATATGATTCTTTCAAAAATAGTTTAAAAAAATTATACAAGCCCAAGTTTTTTCATTCCATTGTCAAAATAACTTTCACTCACAAGAGGGGAAGCTCTTTTAGCGGATCCTAAAATTCATTTTGGGGAAAAATGGTCAAAAATGTTTATTGGGGCAGCAAGTCCGCTAAATGGTGTTGGAATATTCAGATGAATTTTACGTTTGCAGTATGATTATTTTGTTACTTTGCGAAAAAATTTTGAAAATGATACTCAATTATATCCATTGGAACGTGACCCCCGAGATTTTCACCATCGGTGAATGGGGGCCTCGCTGGTACGGTTTGTTGTTTGCCCTTTCGTTTGTCGCAGGTTATTACATCATGCTAAAATTCTTTAAGCGCGAAGGAATCAAACAGGAAGTTTTGGACAGTTTGACCATGTATATGTTTCTTGGGGTTTTATTAGGGGCACGTTTAGGCCACTGCCTGTTTTATGAACCTGAGTATTACTTGGCGCATCCCATAAAAATATTAATGGTTTGGCAAGGGGGATTGGCTAGTCACGGTGCGGCTATCGGGATTTTAATTGCATTGTATCTGTTTGTCCGGAAACAAAAGAGAAGTTTTTTGTGGATCATGGATCGGATAGTGATAGTAGTTGCCTTAGCCGGATTTTTTATCCGTTCCGGGAACCTGATGAATTCCGAAATATATGGCCATCAAACCACGTTACCTTGGGGTTTTATATTTGAGTTACGGGGCGAAACTGTTCCAAAACACCCAACCCAGATTTATGAAGCTTTGTCGTACCTGTTTATTTTTGTGCTACTCTATTGGATTTTTATGAAGGAATACAAAAAAGATCGTCACGGTTTTATTTTTGGGGTATTCTTAATTTTACTTTTTTCGGCCCGTTTCTTTATCGAATTCCTTAAAGAAGATCAAGTAGATTTTGAAGCCAGCATGTCATTGAACATGGGACAATGGTTGAGCATTCCCTTTGTTTTGGCAGGGTTTGCCTTTTTGTATCATTCCCTAAAACCAGGAATGCCTCAAACCACATCAAAAAAATAGCATGAAAAATTATTTAATTGCCTTGGTTTTTATTGGATTTCTGGCCTCTTGTGGCGAGGAGTCGGAATTGTCGGTTGTTTACCCAAAGGAATACTTTCCGGCCTATCCCGGTTCGTGGTGGTTTTATAGCAATGGCGAACGCACCTCGGTCCTTCCAGATTATGTGGCACATAGCTACCAATCGTCTATCAATAGTAACGAATATACCGATGAAAAGTTGGTACCGTGCATCAATGGGCAATATTTATATGAATATAAGATTACCCAACACTCAACCCGGTTTCCAGTAAAACAACTCCTTTCAGAGAGTACCGGAGTTCCTTGGGTGGTTGATACTGTTAACGGAGAGGCCATCAAGCGGCAAACCATCGGTAAACTCGATTCCATATTCGTTTTTATTCCTTCGGTGAGTGCCGATGCCGACTCGGCCAAGTATTACAACGTGCTGGTGGTGGTTGAATTTACCGATTCAATGACTTATGCCAAATGGAACCTAAAGGAATATTATGCAAAAGATGTAGGCTTGATTTGTACTGAAGTCAATAACCCATACGACACGTTGGGGGCCATAGTACAGAAAACATTGATTCATTATTTTATCAACAATTAAATAATCAAGGACAAGGTTCTGAGGGGGCTCATTTTAGTGGATACTGTTTTAACATGTGTTTAAAATTAAAAACACAAACCTAAAATTTTTCGTTGACTTTCAAAAGACATTATTCCTGTATTTTCTAATTAATTCAGAACGATTATTCTTCATCTACCACTAAAAATCCCATTTTGTCAGGATGATCTAATACAAAATCGTTTCTATTTACTTTTCGAAGCATCATTAATGAAATTATGTCTCCGCCGGCCGCCCAAAGGAACAGGAATCCAACAAAATTTAAGATTGCTGATCCAAAAAAGTAACTCAAAACCACCGGGATAAAACCCATAATAAATCCGGGCATGGCACCGCCTAGCACATATTTCCATACTTTCATAGGTGCTTTAAAATGGGTGTAAGGAGTAAGTGCATTTACATTGAATCCAAATTTGACCCATGCAAAACCCTGCTGGTTTAATAACATCCAGGTAAGGGCATGCAACATCTCATGTACAAAAATGCCGGACGGGAGCAAAATGAAAAACTTTGTATCCAATAAAGCGTAAACTTTGTGCCAATATGGTGTCCATCCTGAATTGTAAATAAACGGAAGGCAAGCCATTCCCCAAACAGGAACCACAAGGAAGGTAACCCAAAGATTTAACTTCACCCCATTTAAAACGTGTTCACGCTGCGTCATCGTTGATATTCCTTCCAGTGTTCCTGAAATTGATTGATTTGTTTGTCCGTTTCATCGGAATCCCACTGTAACAATCCGGCCATGCACCCGGCCACAAAGGGCAATTGTTCTGTGACCTGTTGTGGTTCAAAAAGAACCATTTCTGTCCGATAAATAAAAAATCCGGATAAATCGGCCGTCATTTCGTGAGTTACCGAATACCAAACTTCAGCTTTCAACCAAAGTTTTTCTGCATCCAACTCAGTACGTAGCCATTCATAGGCTTTTTCGGTAATTACATCAATATTGGTTCCATACCGATAAAACAGCTTTTTAAAAGAGGCTACCGAAATACCGGTCTGTTTGGCAAAATCAAAGTATTGATCGGCAATTTCCACCAGTTTTTTCATCTCGGGCGGGTTTTGCCATTGACTGCCTGAAACCCTGATTTGATGAGTATTACATGCTTTTCTTGGCAGATGGAGCTGCTTAAAAATTAAATCTACCGTTGTTTTGGCCATTAACCTATATCCTGTTAGTTTTCCGCCTGTGATGCTTATTATCCCTGAACGGGAAACAAAAAGCTCCTCCTTGCGGCTAATTTCACTGGGCTTTTTACCAACCTCCTGTATTAGCGGCCGCAACCCTGACCAACAGGAAACTACATCGGCATCGGTTAATTGAAGGCCTTTAAATTTTTCGTTCACCGATTCCAACAAATAAATCAAATCGGATTTTTCCAACCGGGGATGTCGCAAATCGCCAATAAACGGTGTGTCTGTAGTCCCGATATACACATGCTGCTGCCTGGGGATGGCAAAAATCATCCGCCTGTCTTGGGTGTCGAAATAAAACGCTTCGGAAATTGGAAACCGCTTGTGGGAAACCACCAAATGAACGCCTTTGGTTGGAAAAAGTTTTTTAGAGATTCCCTCATCCAATTTTAACATAAATTCGCTACACCAAGGTCCGGTTGCATTGATAAAACACTTCGCCTTTACTACAAATTCCTGTTTTTGGATCAAATCGTGAATTTTTATCCCCGAGGCACGGCCTTGAGTACACATAAGTTCTAGCGGTTGACAAAAATTGATGGCTAACGCACCTTCGTCCACAGCTTTTTTTAAAGTCTCAATCACCAACCGTCCATCATTGGTTTTGTATTCATAATATCGGTAAGCCCCTTTGAGCCCGGCGCTATTCATGAACGGATATTTATTCAATAATTCCTGTTTAGGTATCCATTGGGTCCGATATTCCTTTTTTACTCCGGCCAGCCAATCATAAATTAATAATCCCATCCATGAAAGGCTCCTTTTTAATTGCCCCCCTTTTACAATGGGCAAAAGTACCGGAACGGGTATAACATTGTGGGTTGCATTGTCGTGAAGGATTTTTCGCTCTTTTCCCAACTGAGCCACAAACCGGAACTGAAGTTTTTCGAGGTACCGCAACCCGCCATGCACCAGTTTGGTTGATCGGCTACTGGTTCCCGAGGCAAAGTCGTTGTTTTCGAACAGGGCGACCAAAAGGCCACGATCTGCCGCATCCAAAGCGATTCCAGCACCTGTAATTCCTCCTCCAAAAACCACTATATCAAAATGAATCCCCGCCATCTGGGCAACAAGAGCTTTGCGCTGAATGGTTGAAAAGCGTTGAAAAGTATCCATAAAACTTTGTATGTTTGCAAAGTAAAGTAACGGATTTTTCTGTGCTTTTGCTGTTAATTTGTTGTTCCAAATTTTTTTTGCAGGGTTTTTGATAGCTTAAAATTCTTTTAAAAAAATCATCCATCTCATGAGTTTATTTAACCGTTTTGTTACGAATAATCTATATGTGGCCGCGTTCTTTGCTCTTATTGCCTTGGCCTGTGCCCGACAATCATCTCCCATGGGAGGGCCAAAAGATGACACCCCTCCTGTTCCATTAAAAAGCAAACCGGTAAACTATTCCACCAACTTTACAGGCGACCGGTTCTTGATTCAATTCAATGAGTTTGTGGTTCTGAAAAACATCCGGCAGGAATTATTGGTTTCTCCTCCCCTGCCTGAGAAACCAGATGTGAAGCTCCGCGGAAAAAACGTGATTGTGAAAATTAACAATATCCTGAAAGACAGCACTACCTACAATTTCAACTTTTATGGCGCTTTATCCGATTTGACGGAAAACAACCCGCTCCCAAATTTTCAATTTGAGTTTTCAACCGGGCCTGTTTTCGATTCCATTTACCTTGGCGGGACTTTACGGGATGCATTTAATTACAAGACCGAAACCGGCATTTATGTAATGCTTTATGAAACATTGGTAGATTCCGTCCCGAGGAAAACCCTACCTGCCTATATTGCAAAAACCGATGAAAATGGGACTTTTATGGTAACCAATTTGAAAAACAAGCCCTACCGGATTTTTGCCCTGAAAGATCAAAACAATAACCTTAAGTTTGACTTGCCCACCGAGGCCGTTGCTTTTACAGATTCGGCCTACATGCCGGGTTTTGTGGAAAAAGAGTTTGTGGACACCCTCCACCTTATCAGTTCCATTTCTCCCGACCGAAAAGACACTGTTTATGTAGATTCTGTGGTAAAACGAAAAGACATGGTGACCACTATCGGAAATATTCAACTGTTCCTGTTTACCGAAGATTTTGGCTTCCAGTATTTTAAAAACCTTTACCGGTTAGAGAGGCAGCAGGTGATTTTAGCTTTCAATAAACCTGTGGACAGCAGTTTTCATATCCAACCCCTCATTGATTCAACCGTTGCTGAGCCTTGGTTTGTACAAGAAAAAACGCCTAAAAATGATTCGCTGGTTTTTTGGATTACCGATACGGCCTTGTTCCATCGCGACAGCTTGAAGTTGCAAATCCAATACACAATGAAGGACTCAAACCTCGTGGATTACATAAAAACAGATACCCTATTGGCCTTTTTTGAAACCAAAGAGGTGGAAAATGAAAAACCTAAAGAAACTAAAAAGGAGGGCCGTTTTGGTTTGAACCTGTTCAACCAAAAAGAGGAAAATCAAAAAGTTGATTCGGGGCCCAAACCATCGGAGTTAACCTTTAGCTGTAATGCCAAAGCTCCTTTTGAATTGAACAAACCCGTTGAATTGGTTGCCCGTTTTCCATTAAAATCCGTTAATACCCAAAACATTCAACTAATTAAAATTGTGGATGATACCATAAAGAAGCCTATAAAATTCAAACTTTTTCAAGACTCGTTGCAGACCCGGAAATATTTGATTGATTTTGTTAAAGAGGAAGAGGAAAAATACGAGTTGCTAATTCCTTCGGGAGCCTTTATTGATTTGTTTGGAAATGCCAACGACACATTAAAATACGCGTTTACCACCCGGGGGCTCGATTATTACAGCAACCTTACCCTTCACCTTACCAAAGTTGGTTTTCCATCGGTGATGCAATTAATGGATGAAAAAGAAACGATTCAACAAGAGTGGTTTATTCAAGGCGATACCTCTTTAACGATTCCTTATTTGGTTCCCAAAAAATATTTGCTGAAATTATTTAACGATACAAACCCGAACAAAAAATGGGATACTGGAAACTTCTTGTTGTTGCAGCATCCGGAACAGGTATATTATTTCCCAAAAGAGGTTGAAACCAAAAGTAACTGGGATTTGGAGTTTGATTGGGAAATGGCTACGGTTACCCCCCCGCATCTGAAAAAGGATAAAAAGGGAAAAACCACCGACCCGAAAAACAAAAACAAAGGAACTCCTCCTTCTAAAAACAATTAACTCTTACTGTGTATGGCTGTTTTGATGGATTTTGCCATTTTCCCAACGGACAAAGGCGCTCATGTAAGTCCCCAGGTAAGCCGGGTGGTTCAGTTGATTAAGGACAGCGGGTTTCCTTATCAGCTTACAGCTATGGGGACATTGGTTGAAACCCCCTCGGTTGGGGAGGCTCTTTTGTTGGTAGAACAGGCTGCCGCTCTTCTGGAAACTGATTCCACCAGAATTTATGCTACCATCAAACTGGATATAAAATCGGGAGCCTCGAACATGTTGGAAGAAAAGGTCCGATCGGTAGAAAATAAACTTTAAAAAGCTATTCCTCAATTATCGAAATTTTCATGATAACATCAGTTAATGGACGATCGTTTTTATCGGTTGGTACCATGGCAATGCTGTCGATGATATTTAATCCCTCCACCACTTCGCCAAAAACCGTGTAGTTCTGATCCAAATGAGGTGTTCCACCGATTGTAGTGTAAGCTTGAATTTGTTCCTCGGAATATTTGAATAATTCCAGCTTCTGGTATTCGGGTTCTACCGTTTTTGAAATCTCACCAAATGTTTCATTCAGCAATTTCAGATCGCGGATTTTTTGTAAAGAGTCAATCTTGAGTTTTAATGATCTGTTTTCAGGTTTCTCGATATAATTAAAAACCAATTGTTTCTTTTTTGGAAAATTGATTTTTTCTTCCATCTGCTTCAATTGCTCCATGGTAAGGACTTTTCCTTGAACAATATAAAACTGGCTCCCAGAAGATTTTTTTTGGGGATTTACCTGATCGCTTTCGCGGGCAGCTGCAATAACCCCTTTTTTATGGTATAACGAGGGTATAAATTCTGCATCAATTTCATAACCCGGCCCCCCGTTCCCCAATTGACTTTCGGCTGGAGCCCCTTTGGAATCAGGGTCACCGCCTTGAATCATAAAATCGCGGATGACTCGGTGAAAAAGCAAACTGTCAAAATACTTTTGTCCGGCCAGTTTAATGAAGTTATCGCGGTGTTTGGGGGTTTCATCATAAAATTGCACAACCATGTTTCCGTAAACGGTCTCAATTAAAACCTTTTTTTTCTTTTCCTGGTTTTTGATCGGTAAGGCCGCGCTCATTAATAAAAGGCTGGCAGCTATTGAAATAAATGTAATTTGTCTTTTCATGTAATCTGTTTTTAACAAATATACAATCAACTTTCATCCTTCCAAAACCCAATATAATTTTAAAATTGCAACAATTTTGTAATTTCTCGATTAATTGCTTTCTTTACAACAGGCTATTATGCGCTACATCAAAAAATTAAGTATATAAATTCCAATAAACATGAAAACATTCTTTTTACCCATTCTGATTGTGTTGGTGTGTTCGTTTGCCTCTTGCGAAAAAGTAGAGGGCCCCGGAGGAACATCCAAAATTATTGGGAATGTTTGGGTGCGAAACTATAATGCCGATTTTTCGAGGTTAAACAATGAATATTGGGCACAAGAACAGGATGTTTACCTGATTTATGGCAGCGATTCCATTCACAGCGATAAAACGGAAACATCTTACAATGGGAGTTTTATGTTCGAATATTTGCAAAAAGGCGATTACACGGTTTTTGTCTATTCCAAAGACAGCACCTTGGCCGCACCTTCGGGATACGTGCCTGTAACTACCCAAGTTTCTATCTCCGACAAGGGAGAGACGGTGGTCATCCCAACCATTACCATTTTTAATTAACTGCTGGATGGATGCCTCCTTTTTGAACGAAGTGTTGAATACATTCAATCCGGTTTCGCTCAGGCAGTTAAATCATTTAAAACTGATGAACCGGATGGACAGCAAATTTGTGCTGCCCCTAGAATACCTTCATCCGATGTTAGAAAAGGCGAGTGCATCGTATATGGTTCTTGAAATTGAAAACCTGCGGACCTTTCTTTATAAAACAGAATATGTGGACTATCCCGGTTTGGGTTTATACCTCGATCACCAAAATCAACGGCGTACCCGTTTTAAAATCCGGTACCGCACGTATCCAAATTCCGACTTTACTTTTTTGGAAATCAAACAAAAAACAAATAAAGGAAAAACCGTAAAAAACCGGATAGAAGTTCCCCTTGATTCCAGGTTAACAGAATCGGATTATTCTTATATTGAATCAATGGTTCCGCTTAAAGAAAAAAATCTTAGGATACAAACCGTCAATTATTTTAATCGTATTACCCTGGTCTCGTTCGAAACCAACGAGCGGATTACCATTGATTATAATTTGGAAATGGGCGGCGAACATAAAAAAACGTTACTGCCAAATATTGTAATTGCCGAGGTAAAGCGCGAACTGTCGAATGGCAATTCTCCATTTTTGAAAACGCTTAAAGAATTTAAGATTCATGAAAGCGGTTTTAGTAAATATTGTATCGGGATGGCTTTAAACAATCCCGCTCTAAAACAGAACTCTTTTAAACCCCAGATTCTCCATTTAAAGAAATTGAATTATGCTAACACTCCTTTCTAATCAAATAACAGAGGCTTTTGGCATTGCCTTTTTCGATCCTGAAGCCTTTTTGGAACTGGTAATCCGGTTCGTCTTTAATTTTGTTGCAACTTTTCTGATTGTGCGGTATGTATATTATCCCAAAACCCACCGCCGCGATTTCCTTTTCACGTTCATTCTGATCGGCATTGTGGTGTTTTTAATGTGCTTTTTGCTCGAGAGTGTTAAACTTCAACTTGGCTTTGCGCTCGGTTTGTTTGCGGTTTTCGGGATTATCCGTTACCGGACTATGGCTATTCCAATTAAAGAAATGACTTACTTATTTGTTGTTATTGGCCTGTCGGTAGTGAATGCCTTAGCCAATAAAAAAGTCAGTTATGCCGAATTGGTATTTACCAATCTTATTGTTTTGGGGGTTACTTATTTTATCGAAAAAGTAAAAAATATTGATAACGAATCGTTTACCGTTGTAATATACGAAAAAATTGAACTGGTGAACCCCAATAGAAAAGCCGAGTTGATGCAAGACCTAGAGGCCCGTTTGGGAATTAAAATATCTCGGATTGAGATCACGAATATCGATTTTCAGAAAGACACATCAAAAATTTATGTTTTCTTCTTCAAAAGCCGCCAAACATGGGCCGATCTTGAGGATTTAGAATATAGAACCATTACCAATGAATAAACAGCTGTTTTTTTTAATCCTCGCAACGGGAATTACCCTTCCGTTTTTTTCAACTTCTCAGGTAAAAGACTTTCAGAGTTGGAATTCCCTGTCGGTAGAATGGGGATTGACAAAAAAAGTTTCGCTCTGGGCGGAACAGGAATTCCGGTTTGAAGAAAATGCCAGCATGCTCGGTTCCTTTAATACCGTTTGCGGTGTTCAATATAGGATCAATTCCTTAATCCGGGTCAGTGGCGCTTATCGGTATTCATACAACCATGACAATAAAGATATTATTGAGCAAGACCATCGTTTTTATGCCGACATCATGATCCGGTATAAGCTGGATCGGTTCACGGCCAGTTACCGCCCCCGCTACCAAATGGTTTTTCAACAACCCACCAAAGATCCTTTTAGCCATTACAATCCTCAACACATCCGGCACAAATTGGCGGTAAAATACAACATTCCAAATACGCCCCTGACGCCTTTTGTAGATTGTGAGCTTTACGAAAGTTTGAATAACCCGGTTAAAAATACCATCGAAAAAACCCGGTACACCGCCGGTGTTGGTTATCCAATAAACAAGATTGTCACTTTAGAAGTATATTATCGTTTAGAACACCGTTCGGATTATATCCACAAAGACCGTGTTTCAAATATCCTGGGGTTTTCGTGCAATCTTGAGTTTTAAATCGCCGGGTTCCCGTCTATCTTTATTTAAAATGGCTGGATTAAAGAAAATAATTGTTGCTTTTCTGTCTAATTTTTATCGAATGTTTATAAAAAAACAGGATATTTCCTTATTTTTGAATAACTGATGGATTTTTCAAATTAAAACAATTAACCCCAAATATATGAAATACATTAAGATCGCTGTTTTATTTGGTTTATACTTCAATCTTTTTGGCTGCATTAATAAATCCGATTCAACAAAAAAAGAGGTTGTAACCATTGATTTTGACAAAGAAACCGATCAAGAAAAAACGGTGAAAAAGATATTCTTCAACCTGCCCTCTCCTATTGAAATAACCCAGACCATCTTGGCTACCAAAAGCCCGTTTAACAACGAGCTTCCCAATTCTGCAACCAACGTAACCAATTATAGTTCATCATCGGATTTGGCTTTAAACTTTGGCGTTTATGGGGCCGATTTGTGCTATTGCCGCGTTTATGACCAATTGCAGTCTTCCATAAGTTATTTGGCAGCTATCCGAAAAATTACGGTTTTGCTGCAAATCCCAGAGGAAGAAGGTTCTGAAACCATCAACCGGATTGAAGAAAACATAGAAAACCGGGATTCTATTTTCCAAATTATTGCAGAAACTTACGCGGGGGCTGATGGTTATTTAAAAGAAAACGACCGTGATTTAACCGCAGCCTTAATCATTGTTGGCGGATGGATTGAAGGAATGTATATTGCTGTCAATCTATTAAACACCCAAACCAACCAGTCTCTTTTAAATAATATTGCCGAACAAAAATATTCGTATGAAAACCTGATGTCGGTGATCGCAGAATATCGGGACAATCCGGCCATTGCCGAGCTAACACCTTATTTTGAATCGTTACAAAAAGTTTATGCCCAAATAACCATAACTCACGATAAATCCGTGGTTGTAACCGATCAGGAGACCAAAGTAACAACCATTGAAAACGAATCACAAATATCAATAACCCCCCAACAATTAAAAGAAATTACAAATTTGATTGTTGAAATTCGGTCGAAAATTGTAAGCTAATTACTGATTTTAACCAACGCATTCAAAATCAAACATATGAAAACAATACGTACCCTTATTTTACTCTTTGGATTTATTGCTGGAATACAAACTATTGGGCTTTCGCAATGTAAAACGTTTACCAAAAACGACTGCAAACCTAAACTCGATCCATATATTTATAACGGACAATTAAACAGTGCGGTTCTTAACGAAGGTGATTTTGCTGAATTAATGCTTACTTTTTACAGCAATCAGGACTACCGGATTGTGGTTTGTGCTGCCGATGAACTTGGAAAAGTTGTTTTCCGCTTGGTGGATACTGAAGGCCAGGTGGTGTTTACCAACGAAGACCATGGGATGATCGATTATTGGGATTTCCGCACAAAATCGACTCAACAACTGGTTATTGAGGTTAGTGTTCCCGAATCGACAAAAGAAGGGGAACTGGCAAAAAGCGGATGTGTTTCTATTTTAGTCGGCTTTCTCGACAACCAATAGATTATGAATTAGAAAAACAAAGAGGGCTTCATCAGAATGGTGAAGCCCTCTTTGTTTCCTGTTTTATGGATTGGTTACCGCTCCGTTTGCCAAGGGTTCCTCCAAATAACAAGATGAAAAATCGAGATATCCTTGCGGGTTTAAATATAATCCTTGAAGATTTGACCTGACAAAACTGATTTTAATCCGGTTGTTAAAATCTGTGGTTTGCTTCATGATAAATGTTGGAGGATTGCTTTTAAACTTTTCAATGTTCTTTTCTAAAAAAGGGGAAATGTATTCTTCATTCACATTTAAAACCAAATGAAGCATTCCTGTTTCAAAAAGTTGAAGCTCCCTAGGAGGTGAAGTAAAGAAGGATACAACAATGGTGTCAATAAATGGGAGTTTTTCATTGTTTTTGTTTTTTTCAAAATAATTTAAGTTTGCTTCCAAAGTAATGGCCGGTCCTTTAATTTTATTGTACTTAAATTTATATGAGCCAGAACCTACGGTATTTCTAAATCCATAAGCTTCAAAGGCCTCCTTGGGAAACACCAGACTGTTTGTCCCTGCCAAAAAACGTGTAAAGAGTTCATCGGCAGCTACAAGGTGAAATTCAATAACGGAATCATTAATAACTGATATTCCAGAAATTGGAATCACGCTTTTCGAAAAATTATCTAATGAAATTGCTTCGGCTCCGACAATATTTTTAACCTGCTTCGATAACTCGTGTTGGCTAAGTAAATGCAAATGACAAATCTGCTCAATGCTGTATTTTACATCAGTTGCCACAATTTTCCGCCCTTTCCCTTCCGGAAAACAGGCATCGTCATGAAAACACGCCTGGGTGTTCATCTCAAAACGATAACTCAACCCGTTGTTGGCGGTGGTCCATTTTTTAGCAAGGGCTGGTTCTGGCTCGAGTGTACGGGTATTATATTTTAGTAACCCGGTATAAACGTGAGAAATAATCAGGTGCTCACTTGCTTTTAAAACCTGCCCGGGAAATATAATATCTGGAATGTCAGAAGCATTGACCCTGAGGGTCCCTCCATATTTTTTCCCTCTGTCATCGGTATTTGTCCGGTTACATGCCGTAAAGGATATAAGAAAAAAAGAGAGTATGATGGGGACTATAAAAACATTTTTTTTCATGATTCTCGCATTTCGATTTGCACACTAAGTTAATAAACATCTCACAAATTGCGAACTGTTATAAAAAGTCTTAACAATAATTAATGGCCGGCAATTGTGTTTTTCTCATATTCAGCTTTTAAGGAGCCGCATTATCTCTTCAGAACTATCCGCTCGCCCAAAAGCTTCGAAATGGCCATCTTATAATGAGTATAATCCATATATTTTTCGTGTAATGCAGCCAATTCCGCTTCTTTATCGTTTTGGTTTTCGATGGTTTTCAATTCGTTTTCAAGGTTTTGCAAAATAGCCATCACCAACTCATACTTATATCCCGAAATGGCACTGTCAATCACGTGCTTTAGATTGTCAGCTTCGGTAGAAATGTAGGTCCCCTTTTTGCTCCAAAGCTTGCTTACCAAATATTCCTGAGCCAACAAGCCGGAGGCTTCTTTTGAAATAATCGTGTTTTCATGCTGGGTAAAATAACTGGCCGTTAACAAATTCCCCTGAATAAAGTGATGGCGGAATTCTTCAAAAATCAGTTTGTAAACCGGGGATTGGATTTCAATCTCATCCTCCATTTCCCGGAAAATATAGCCCGCCGCGGTTATTGTTTCTTCTGGATGTTCATCATTTGGTGCAATGGTGTAGAGAATGGTATCGGAATAAACCAGTAACAGCCTTGCAATTTCTTTATCGAACAGTTCAAATTTGTTTGACGACGGAAGCTGATAGGTAAGTGCTTCTCCTGCCGGGATGGTGGGTGTGTTCTGCTCACGCTTCCAACTTTGTTCCCGCTTTTTAAACAGGGCTTTATTTACCTCCGAATGGATGATTTTTTCATCCACGTCCATCAACCCGGCGCACTCTTTAATATATAAAGCCCGTGTAATTGAATCGGGAATAACCGTAATGGTGCGGACAATGTCCGAAATCAAGTTCGATTTTTTAACCGGATCCCCTTGAACATCTCCCAACAAAAGCCTGGTTTTAAAGAGGATAAAATCCGATTCGTTCGATTTGATAAAATCATAAAATTCTGTCGCGCTGTGCTTGTGTGCAAACGAATCGGGATCTTCGTTATCGGGCAATAAAACAACTTTAACGTTCATTCCCTCCTCCAGCACCAAATCAATCCCCCGGAGAGCGGCTTTAATCCCCGCGGCATCACCATCGTAAAGCACCGTTACGTTTGGTGTAAACCTACGCATGAGTCGTATCTGATCCACTGTAAGCGCGGTTCCCGAAGAGGCAACCACATTCTCAATGCCTGCCTGGTGCATGCTCATCACGTCGGTATAGCCCTCGACCAAATAAACCCGATCGTTTTGCACAATCGCTTTTTTGGCAAAATACAACCCGTAAAGGTTCTTGCTTTTATGATATATTTCCGATTCGGGAGAATTCAGGTATTTGGCCAGGTTTTTATCGGTCCGGAGAGTTCTTCCACCAAAACCGACCACGCGCCCCATCAAGTTGTGAATGGGAAACATGACCCGTTCGTTGAACCGATCGTAATAAGTCCCATCGTCCCGCTTGATGGTTAACCCTGTATCGATCAGGTATTTTTCTTTATATCCTTTTTGGATGGCAAGTAGGGAAAAAGCGTCTTTTGTTTTTCGACAATAACCCAATTCAAATTTTTTTATAATCGGGTCGGTAAAACCTCTTTCTTTAAAATATTTTAAACCCACGCTTCTCCCCTCTTCTGTTTCGAGTAGGTTATGGACAAATTGCGATTGAGCAAAAGTGTTCACTATCAGCATGCTTTCCCGGGCATCTTTTTGCTCCTTTTCTTCTGCCGATTCCTCCTTTTCAACAACCTCGATATGGTATTTTTTGGCAAGCCATTTCAATGTTTCTACATACGTGAGCTGCTCGTGTTCCATTATAAAGTTAACCGAGTTGCCCCCTTTTCCGCATCCAAAACATTTGAAGATGCCTTTGGCCGGGGAAACAGTGAACGATGGGGTTTTTTCATTATGAAACGGGCAGTTGCCCAAATAATTGACCCCCCTTTTTTTAAGATGCACAAAATCAGAAACCACCTCAACAATGTCGGCAGCATTAAATATTTTATCAATGGTTTCTTTGTCAATCATTATAATTCTATAAATTAGGATGTTAAAACTCAATGCGTTGGAAAGTTTTCCGGAGTGAAAGTACAAATATTCCTGTTTTTTTGGAAACAAAATAGCTTTTCGTTTAGATTTGTACTACACATGAAACCGATTCTGATATGAACCTACTTTTATTGTCCCTCACTCCTGTTTGTATCATATTGATATACATTTACTACCGCGATAAATATGAAAAAGAACCTTTCCATTTATTGTTCGAGGGATTGGTGGCCGGCGGGGTGATGGTTTTTCCAATCCTGTATTTTGAACAACTGATTCAAAACCTAGGCTCCGCATTTACCGGGCTTGGGTTAGCTTTTTGGAGTGCCTTTATGGTTGCTGCTTTGGTGGAGGAGTTTTTTAAGTTTTTGGCCGTTTATTTTTTACTTTGGAAAAACCCTAATTTTAACGAGGAGTTTGATGGTATCGTGTATGCTGTTTTTGTATCACTTGGGTTTGCCATGATAGAAAATATTTTTTATGTCTTCACGAACGAAAGTGGTTATCAAGTGGGTTTGATGCGTGCATTTACCGCCGTTCCTGCCCATGCCATGTTTGGAGTGATGATGGGTTACCGGTTGGGGTTGGCAAAATTTGTTCCAAGCAAGAGGGGCCGGTTTTTGCTTGCATCATTCTTTGTTCCATTTGTGTTTCACGGCCTGTACGATTTCATTTTAATGAGCCACCGTCCGTTTCTGCTTTTCTTTTTCTTGCCGTTGGTAATGTATCTGCTTTGGAGAAGTTTGAAGCGGATGTCGGAGATTGTAAAAAAGTCAAGTTTTAACCCGGAAAACCTTTCAAAATAGTCAACAAAATAAAAAGGCGGACTCAAATTAATGAACCCGCCCTTTTTGAATATCTATTTATAAACAATTAATTATCTTCATCATATTCGGCTGCTGGGTCAAAAACCCAGAAATCGTCGAAACTGTACGATGCATTTTTACCAGTTCCAACATATCCTTTGTTTTCATAAACAAACGAAATAGCATCTTGGCGGGCATAACCTTCAAAACCAGTAACCTCTTCCCATAAATCTGTAGAAGGATCGTATTTCCAGAAATTGCTTTGAACCCCCGATTTATAGCCTGTTCCCACATAACCATACCCATTAATGACAAATGCCACAGCATTCGAACGAATCACACTGTATGAGTCATCCACATCTAAATCGGCTAAGTCGTCCCATTCTTCAGCAACAGGATCAAAAACATAAAAATCTTCTTTGTAACTGCCATTGTTTACCCCCGTTCCAAAATAGGCTTTTTTATTTATAACAAATGCAATAGCATCGTGCCTTTTATAACCATCATAGGTTTTTATTTCAGTCCAGGCATTTGTAACCGGGCTGTATTTCCAAAAATCGTTTTTATCACCATCATCGCTGTACCCAGTTCCTACATAGCCTAAAGAGTCAATACTGAAACTAACTGCACCCCATCTTGAAGCGCCACCAAAATCGGCAATCCTAGTCCATTGTTCCTCGGCAGTTGGGTCAAATTTCCAAAAATCATTCAATTTATTTTCACCGTCAAAGCCTGTTCCAACAAATCCATTCCCATTGACAGCAAAACCAACAGCATCACGACGGGCAACACCCGGAAAGTCATCCATTTGAGTCCATTGTTTTGTTTGTGGGTCGTATTGCCATGTATCGTTATAAAAATCGCCTTCCTCATAATTATAACCCCCCACTAAATAAGTTTTTCCATCGATTTCAAAATAAGCCACTTGACCACGAGGAGCTCCTTTAAAAACGGTACCTTCAACCCAATCACCCATAAGAGTTGTTTCATCGTCACCACCACAACTCACTAAAAATAATGCAATAAAAAAAGTTGCAATTTTAAAAAAATTGTTCTTTAACATAAATTTAAGTGTTTTAATGTCCAAAAATATGCTTTCTGAAAATATTATTCATAATAAAATCTATAAAAAACGAATATTTATCTACCAAAGCACATGTGTTTTTAAAAAAACGAATATACAGGAAAAAATAATGTATCAAACACCCAAAATATTTTTATTGGTAGATAAATACAAAAGTTTAATAGATTTTAGTTTTAAGTAATAGGAACAAATCCTATTTTAGCAGCCTTAAAGTTTTGAAATTAAATATATGTGTAAAAAAATTCATGTTTTTCTTTTTTTAAGCCTCCTAACCATTGTGTCATGTAACGACAGTTCGGAAGTTTTCAATATTGGTGAGGAATTTACCAATAATGATTCAAAAATAACTTATGTCGATACCATTACTGTCCAAGCCAGCACTATTTTGATTGATAGTTTTACCACATCAAATTATAATAAGGTCTTTTTTGGGTATAATAACGATCCTATTTTAGGTAAAACTTATGCCGAATCGTATGTGGCTTTTGAGCATGATGGTTCACTCCCCGATATCGACACAAGATCTTCCTTTGACAGTTTAGTCATTTTTATGAAACAGAATGGTGATTATCTGGGTGATAGTACAATTTTTAAAGAATTTAGTGTTTATCGGGTTACTGAAGATATTGAATATAATGATGATGCTTCGGCTTTTTATAACATCGATTCGTTTGCCCGTGAAGATGTGCCTTTAGCAACCAAACAATTTATTCCCCGCCCTTTGCGGAATGATTCAATAATTGTTAAGTTACCCAACGAATTAGGCAACCAGTGGTACGATTGGATTGAAACCAATACTGATTCATTAATTGACACCAAAGATGAATTTTTAGATTATTTTAAAGGGGTTGTTTTTGTTCCAAATACAAAAAATGAAAACTGGTCAACCTCCTTTAATGGTTTTAACTCCAGCTCCACCAACCTTCAAATTGAATTAAGACTCTACTATTCCAAACACGACGAAGAGGAAAACACCTATTTTTCATTTACCCCCCGCGAAAATTATATTTTTTCACATTTTTCTATCGACCGCTCTGGTACAGTATCTTCGGTTTTGGATACAGAAGGATTAAAAATCCCTTCAACTTTAACTGATAACAAGGTTTTTATGCAGGCGGGTTCTGGTGTGGGAATTAAAATTGAGATTCCACAAGTGGAATATATGTATGATTTTGGTTCGAATATTACGGTCCTTGATGCAAAATTGATTATGCGGCCCTCAAAAGGTACCTATTCGTTATCTAGTTTACTTCCATCAAAATTATCGGTTCTTTGGACAGATAAAATGAACCGAAATTTAGGTGATTTTATTGATGTTGATGGTGAAACGGTTATTACGGGCACTAAAATGTTTGATGATTTAGATGACGAACCCTATTATTCTTTTTCCATTTTAAATTTTGTTTTAACAAAAATGGCTACGGAATCAACAAGTTACAACACATTGATGTTTTACCTGCCCGATGAAAGTAATGCCACCTCGTTTGATAAACTTATTATCGATGACCAGTCGGCTTCAAATAATTCGTTTGAACTTCAGATATATTACTACACCTATTAATGTTTTATAATTTACCTTGCACAATGAAGATCCATTTGTCGAAAAAAATATTCCCTTTTTTAACAGTCCTTTTTCTCTCTGTTTCTCTTACCACAAATGCTCAAAACAATACCATTTCACCCTATTCAAAACTAGGCCTTGGTGAAATTGACGGCTCCGGTTTTGGCAGAAACGCGGCCATGGGGGGAACCGGGCTCGCACTCCGTTCCAATTTAGGGCTCAATAGCATCAACCCGGCTTCGCTCACTTCGCTTGACAGTTTAGCCGTTATTATGGAGACCGGCATACACGGCGATTATACCCAACTTGAAACGGCATCCCAATCGGGAGCTAAAGCCAACGCAAATTTTTCATATCTGGCCATGGGTTTTGCCGCGAGTAGCAGATGGTTCCTGTCTATTGGAATAAATCCCTATAGCAGCGTGGGTTATCATATTCAAACAACTTCCCCGGTTTCGGGTTCAACAAATACCTATTTAAATGATATTGAGGGAAGCGGGGGGTTAAGTTGTGCTTATATTTCGAATGCTTTTAAACTATCCAAAAACATTTCGGTTGGTATTAAAACCTCCGTTTTGTTCGGCCCTAAAAAAGAGGTTCAATATTATTCTTTGACTGGCAACGACAATTTCTATATTTATAAAGAAGAATATTTTAAATTCTCCGGCATCCGTTTCGATTTTGGCTACCAACAAATTTTCCCTCTTGCAAATAAAAGCAACATTGTTTTTGGTTTTAATGCAAATGCTCCCGGTTACTTGAAAAATAAGTATTCGATAAAAGAATCAAAAGTATTTACTGGCTCTGGTAGCACAACAACCTTACAAGACGAAGAAGATGTTTTGAAAAGAGTTTATTTCCCGGCAAATTTTGGAACCGGATTAGCTTTTAATTTTAGAGAAACATTCTTGGTAACTGCCGATTATACTTTCGATCAGTCTTCGCAATTCTCGTTAGAAGATACCTATTCCGACTTTGTGGATAACCATATTTTTGCTTTTGGAACAGAATTGCAACCAAAAGTGAAGGGTTTTGCCAAAAGCTTTATCTATCGGGGAGGGTTGAATTATCAAACCGGTTACTTACAAATTGACAACCAAACGCTGAACAGTATTGGGGTTACTGCCGGATTTGGTTTTCAGATCCGAGCCATCCGGTTCAATCTTTATGCCGAGCACAGTTGGATGGGAACAACCAAAAATCAACTTATAAAAGAACGCTTTACCCGTTTGGGGCTGAACCTTTCGTTGATGGATTTTTGGTTCCAAAAAAGGAAATTCAATTAATCTGCATTAAACACAAACAGGCAATCATATTTAAGCCATGCTTTTTTGCATGGCTTTTTAGTTGTATTTTTATATTTCCGAAGTTAAACTCTTGGAATCGGGAAATATGGAAAAAATTATCGCGGGAAAAATTATCAACATGACAGAAGATGGTTATTTGATAAAAAGCAGTGAATGGACTATTGATGTTGCCCGTGAACTGGCTCACGAAGAGGGTCTTTTACTTTTGCCAGAACACTTCAGGGTTATAGAGTTCCTCCGCCATTTACATGCTTCGAATCAAAATATTACCCTCCGTCAGATTAGTAAATCGAATGTGGCTGATATTAAAACTCTCTATGAATTGTTTCCAGGAGCCCCATTAAAAAAAGCAGCCCGCATAGCAGGGATTCCAAAACCTACAAGTTGTGTTTAATCTAAAATCGCCGCCTCCATGGAAAACGAACCCTCTCCTTTAAAAAAAGTATGCATCGTGTGTTCCAAAGGTTCACTGGAAGATGTCTATGCCGCCCTCGTTTTAACCAATGGTGCAGTAATGGAAGGCATGGAAGCCTATCTGTTCTTCACCTTTTTCGGACTGGATGCCATCACCAAAAAACAGATGAACCATTTGAGAACAGCAACATTGGGTAATCCATCATTAAGAATGCCCGGGGGGGTTGCCTTTCCCTCATTATTGGGTTTTTTGCCTGGCGTGGAATCGGGTGTTTCATTCATGATGAAAAAAAGAATGGATGAATTGGACATTCCCCCGGTGGATGAATTTTTAGAAATGATAACTGCCGGGGGTGGTAAAATATATGCCTGTAAATTAGCCTTGGATATGTTTAAACTTCAGAAAAAAGATCTTTGGGAAGGAATCTCTGGCGTGTTGACAGTAGGTGAATTTTATGAAAAAAGCGGGGGCTCCTCCACTCAGATTATCTTTGTTTAGCATTAACAATCCCCCTTTTTGATTTCATTTTTCCTGGCCATTTATTAAAACAGGTTGTTTGGTAGATGTTTTTTCCCCTTTGGTAGATATTGTTTTTTTATCGCGTTAATACCCGCTACTTTTGAATCAAAGAAATAGGTTGGTTAAATCACAGGCCTGTCCACTTGTCAAGGACAAGAAGCGACAGGCCTTTTTTCACTCCCACAAACAAACCGCCTTTTCAAACAACCCCTATTTTGTAATTATTGTTTAATTCATTAATCTTTAAATAATATGCGACCAACTCACAAGTTTTTATTGCTGCTTTTGTCCATTCCTTCGGTCTTTGCTAATTGCCAGAATTATCAGGTGTTAAAAGAACCCGATTCCAAAAATCGTCCATCGTTGGAATATCCTATTGAAAAAATGCTTTTCGATAAGGAAACAAAAATGATGTACGCCCTTACCTCGAACGATACCCATTTGGTTGTTCATTTGCGGATTACCGATGAAACCCTGCAACAACAAGTTATGATGCAGGGTATAACTATTTGGTTCGATACCACCGGGCAAAAAAAGGAGCTTTTGGGATTTAAATATCCTTCACGGAAACCGATGCCAATGAACAATTTTCAGAACAATGGGACTTCCTTTAATTCGAATATGCCTCCAAAGAATCAACCAAATGACCCTTCAATGGATCAAAATTTTGATCCATTGAACGAAATACAATTGAATGGCTTTTCAGAAAAAGGTTCCGTTGATTTTGCTTCGATACCGAATAAAATGAGTATTTCGGCCCAACTAATGTTAACCGAAAAGGGGGTGCTACTTTATTCCGGATTTTTCCCTTTAAAATATTTAGGAAGTCTTAAAAAGTTAAGTGTCGGTTTCATCGTGGAAGAATTTGGAGGAATGAATCCCCCACATAAACCCGTCGGTATGGATGGTCCGGAATCTTCGGGTTTTAGCGGAAATATTTCACCCGGTGGAATGGGCTCTGGCGGTGGGATGCCTCCGGGAGGCGGGATGCGACCTGGTGGCGGAGGCGGTCATCGGGGTTCTAAGGCCTCTGCTCCGGGCGACAGCCAAAAAACCACCCTCTGGATAAAAAATATTAAAGTGAACTGATTTTTTTGGTTTATCTTTTTATTGGTGTTTTTGTTTATAAAACGGGAAAGCAATTCTCCGTTTTTATTTTTTAATGGATCTTAAAGATTTTTACCTTTGACAAAATCACTCGATATGGCTGGCATCTATTTTCATATCCCTTTTTGCAGGCAACGGTGCCATTATTGCGATTTTTACACCACAACCCAATTAAATAAAAAGCAGGAACTTATCCTCGCATTACAAAAGGAACTCCTTTTGCGGAAAAGCGAACTCGCTCATGACGAAATACAAACCATTTACTTTGGCGGAGGCACCCCCTCGCTATTAAACAAAAACGAAATATGCCTATTCATTGAATCGGTAAAAGAGCATTTTCAGGTTTCAAAAAATGCGGAAATCACACTTGAAGCCAATCCCGATGATTTAACCACGATTTATCTCAATGAATTGGCATCGAGCCCGGTAAACCGATTAAGTGTCGGAATACAGTCGTTTCACGATGCCGATTTGAAGTTAACCAACCGCCGACATTCTGCCGAACAAGCATTGCAGTGTATTAAAATGGCTCAGGAAAAAGGCTTTCATAATATCAGTATCGATTTAATTTATGGACTTCCGAACAGTTCCTTAGAAAAATGGAACCAAAACCTTGAAATAACGAAAGACCTTCATGTTCAACATCTTTCTGCTTACCATTTAACTTACGAAAAGGGAACCGTGTTTGATATCTGGAATCAGAAAAAAAAGATTGTCCCCATCAGCGATGAAGAAAGCATTCTCCAATTCCAAACTTTGGTGGAATGGGCTGTAAAAAACAATTTTATCCACTATGAAATATCAAATTTTGCGGTTCCCGATTATTTATCGCAACACAATACAAGTTACTGGCAGCAAAAGAAATATATGGGCCTTGGCCCCTCAGCACACTCTTACAACCGGGATTCGCGGAGTTGGAATGTGCCAAATTTACCTCAATACTTGGCCGCCCTTTCAAAGGACGAATTGCCATCAGAATGCGAATGGCTTACAGAGACAGACAAGTTCAACGATTTTATCATCACCTCGTTACGAACCCGTTGGGGAATAAGTTTGGAAAAGGTTCAACAACAATTTGGGACCGATGTCAGAGAATCGCTGGTTTCGAAAGTTCGCCCTTTTATCGATAATAAAAAGATCTATGAAAAAGATGGCTGTCTGGTATTAACCAACGAAGGTGTTTTTTTATCAGATATGATTCTTGCCGAACTTATTAAAATTGAGGATGATTAATTAAACGCCTTTTCGCGTTCCAGTTCCACCTCTTTTACTGTTTTTGCCAGCCGTTTTCCCAGTATTTTATATCCTGTTTCGGTAATTAATACATCCTCTTCGTTGCGGCAACCGCTAAAATTTTTGTATTGTTCCACTTTGGGGTAATTGATAAATTCAGCAAAACGGTTCTTGCTTTTCCACAAATGAATCAATTCGGGAATAAAATAGATTCCCGGTTCAATGGTTAACACAAAGCCGGGTTGTAAAGGCCTTGCCAACCGGAGTGATTTTAAACCGAACAAGGTACTTTTGGGTTTTCCGGCATAACCTACATGTTGTTCGCCTAAGTTCTCCATATCATGCACATCAAGTCCCAATAAATGTCCGGTACCACAGGGAAAGAACAACGCATGTGCCCCGGCTTCCACCGCATCAGCCATATTACCTTTCATAAAACCCATCTCTTTGAGCCATTGAGCCATTGCTGTTGCAGCCGCAAAATGCACCTCGCGGAAGTTAATTCCCGGTTTTAGCTTGGCAAGTGCTGCCTCGTGGGCTTGAAGTGAAATTTCGTAAATTTCTTTTTGTTGTGCCGTAAATTTTTGGTCCACCGGAAACGTGCTCGACATATCACCGGCATAGCCGTTGGGGGTTTCGTATCCGGCATCTAACAGAAACATTTGGCCGCTTTTTAGTGTGTTCCCGTGATAATGGTTGTGCAAGGTTTGGCCGTTAATAGTTGCAATAATTGGAAACGCAATATTTCCACCGACAGCCAGGGCAACCTCGTGAACTTTTGCTACAACCTGTGCTTCGGTCATTCCCGGTTTGGCAAAATGCAGGGCTGCCAGATGCATATCAACGGTTATGTTTGCCGCTTCATCGAGTTCTAAAATTTCTTCTTCCGATTTTACAATCCGCTGTTCGCCAATAGCTACAATTAATTCAACAGAAGCTTTGGTTGCCTGATTATCAGGATGCACATGCAGCCAGCGAAAAAGTTTGATGCGATGTTCATCGCGATAGGGTGGTAAAAAATGGATTTTTTGGCTGGTTGCTAGGGCTTTTTCGATCCTTTTTTCGAAATCCAACAAACTACCAACAACTTCAATGCCCACAAGAGCACTTTTTTCTTTTAGGGTTGGTTGCGAACCCATCCAAACAATATCGTCGATGGTGAAATCGGTTCCAAAAATAGCATCGTTACCAAGCTCAAAATCAATAATACCAACGAGTCCCGATTGTTCAATCCCAAAATAATACAAAAAACTGCTATCCTGCCGGTAATGATAGGTGTTGTCGGTATAATTCATGGGTGCCTCATCGTTGCCAATAAAAATTGCAATTCCTGAATTTATTTGCTTCCGAAGGTGGTTTCGCCGATTGATGTACGTTGATTTTGAAAACATAAGAGGTGTTTTTGTGGTCGTTTATTTTGAAAGTTCGTGTTCTATGGAAAGTTATTCGTTTCAGAAAAAACCCGGAATCAATTAAAGTGATTTTTTTATCCTCAACAAATGATTCCGGGGTTTAAGGTGTCAACGTTAAACAACCTCGTGTTCAGTCCGCCGGATAATCTCCTCCTGCAACGATTCTCCCAGGTCGTTAAAATAATCGCTGTAACCAGCCACACGGACAATCAGGTCGGAATATTTTTCGGGCTGCCGTTGAGCTTCGCGCAGGGTTTCGGCATTCACTACGTTAAATTGAATGTGGTGCCCCCCGAGTTTAAAATAGCTCCGGATTAATTGCGTGAGTTTGGTAATTCCGGATTCATCCTTAAAAAACGATGGCGAGAATTTTTGATTTAACAAGGTGCCACCGGTTCTGATGTGATCGATTTTTGATGCCGATTTTATAACCGCTGTGGGTCCTTTTTTATCAGCACCCTGGAATGGACTAATTCCTTCGGATAAGGGCTCAAAGGCTTTGCGGCCATCGGGCATGGCTTTTATTTTACTACCAAAATACACATGGCTGGTGGTTGGTAACATATTGATGCGGAATACGCCGCCACGGGCCGTTGGCAATCCATCAACCGCATCGTAAAAAATGTTGAAAACCTCAACGGCGTGGGCATCGGCATAATCATCGTCGTTCCCGTATTTTGGCGTTTCATACACCAAATCGTGCCGAAGCTCCTCATACCCGACAAAATTGGTTTTAATGGCTTCGAGCATCTCGTACATGGTCAGATTTTTCTGATCAAAAACGTGGTATTTAATGGCGGTTAAACTATCGGTAATGCTTCCCAAACCAACCCCCTGAACATAACTAGTATTGTATCGGGCACCACCGGCATTGTAATCTTTAGCATTGGCAATACAATCGTCGATGATTAATGAAAGGAAAGGAACCGGCATTTGTTCTGCATACAGTTTTTCAATAATCAGGTTCCCTTTGATTTTAATGTTGGCAAAATGGTGTAACTGCTTTTTAAATGCCTCCATAACATCGCTGAATTGTTTAAAGGTTGCAGGGTTTCCGGATTCAATTCCGATTTTTTTACCTGTTACCGGATCAACCCCGTTGTGAAGCGTTACTTCTAAAATTTTAGTCAGGTTAAAATAGCCAGTTAAAATATAGCTTTCGGTACCAAAAGCTCCTGTTTCAACACATCCGCTGGCACCACCATTGCGGGCATCTTCAATGCTTTTTCCCTGACGAACCAACTCTTTTACAATGGCGTCGGTATTGAAATACGATGGTTGACCAAACCCTGTTTTTGAAATATGAACCGACCGTTTTACAAAACTATCGGGGTTCTTTTCGCTCACCTGCACCATGGAACTGGGTTGCAGGATGCGCATCTCCTCAATAACATCGAGTAAAATATAGGTTAATTCGTTAACGGCATCGGTTCCATCTTCTTTAACCCCACCCAGGTTTATTAAAGCAAAATCGGTGTAGGTATTGCTTTCGAGGGCGGTAACACCCATTTTGGGTGGCGATGGATGGTTGTTGAATTTTACCCAGAAAGATTGTAAAATTTCAATGGCCCACTCTTTGGTAAGTGTTCCTGATTCGGTTTCTTTTTTATAAAACGGATAAAGGTGTTGATCCAACCGTCCGGGGTTGAAAGAATCCCAGGGATTCAGCTCGGTAATGACACCCACATGCACAAACCAGTAATGCTGAAGCATTTCATAAAAGGTTTCGGGAGCATGAGCCGGAACTTTGCGGCAAATGCGGGCCATTTCAATCAACTCCGCTTTCCGCGTTTTATCGGTTTCCTGTAATGCCAGATTATCAAGTTCACGGGCATATCGGGCAGCAAAAAGAATAAGGGCATCGGCAGCAATATCCATGGCTTTCAGCTCTTCCATTTTTTCAGATGCTTCGGGACTGTCGGGTTGAATAGCTGCCATACTTTGTTGAATATCTTTTTTCAAATCGAGCATCCCTTTTTGGAAAATCTTTTTCCCGGCTACTGTATGTCCGGGAGCCCGTTGTTCCTGGAATTCGGTAAACATTCCGGCAGCATAAGCCTCTTTCCAGTCGTCGGGCATTTGTTCAAAAATTTTATCGCGCTGGGTTTTTCCTTTCCAAAAAGGAATAATCTGGTTTTCGTAAATTTGGTTGGTTTCGTCATCGACCCTGAACCAAACTTTTGGCCGCGTGTTCAGGATGTGTAAATCCTGAAGAGAATGCAAACTAACTTCGGGATAGGTTGGCGTTTCCTTGGGAGCCGGACCACGTTCCCCGACAATTAATTCACCCTCGTTGATGTGAATTTTTTTGTTTTCGAGAATATACTTAAACGTTAATACCCTTTTAACCGGGATAGATACCTGTTGAGCCTCATCGCTTTTATAAAATTCTGTGACTAATTGTGCTCTTTCGGGCGAGAGTTTATTTATGGCCTGTAAACTCTGTGTTCTAAGTTTTTTAATGCGTTCGTTCATGTGTTTATTTTTTTAACCACCAATTTTTACTTCAAATCCTAATGCTTCAAAATCCTGTTTCATAGCCCAAAGGGCATCATCGGAAACAGGTGGAGTGTTGCCCATTTTGTAGGGCTGGTTGAAACGTTTGTATTTAGCCTTCGACATAGAATGAAAAGGTAAAATATCAAGGTTATGGATGTTTTTTAGTTGTGAAAGCAATGTTTTCAGTGCGCTCATGTTTTCGCCGATATCGGTAATTGAAGGAATTACCGGGAAACGGAGGGTGACGTTATGGTTGTTTTTATCGAGCCAAAGTAAGTTTTCAATGATTGGTCCGGAGGGAACCCCTGTATATTTTTTGTGTTCATTGGAGTTGATAATTTTTACATCGTAAAGAAAAAGCCGGGCCATTTCACTCAGTTTTTCGATATTCTTTTTACTTGTAAAACCTGAAGTATCAATGGCGGTATGAATTCCGGCACTGTTGCATTTTTGAATGATTGCCTCAAGAAACTCAAATTGCATGAGTGGTTCGCCCCCTGAAAAGGTAACGCCCCCAGCAGATTCTTCGAAAAACACACGGTCTTTTTCAATGATTTGAAATAAATCAGGAACACTTATCGGGTAGCCCACCGTTTTTTCTTTGGTGAAAACCTGTCCGTCGAGCCGGTTGGTTTGAAAGTATTGCTGAGGTTCCGGGTTTTGGCTTTCGGGATTATGGCACCACCAGCATTTCAAAGGGCATCCTTTGAAAAAGATGGTTTGCCTGATTCCCGGGCCATCGTGAATGGCAAAGTGTTTTATATCGAAAATGGTTCCTACCATGAAAAAGATTAAAAACAGATGAACACCTGAATAAAACAGATGGAAGTTTGTTTATGTAAAACAGGGAGATTACCAGTTGAAGGGATTCAACAGATCCAGCACTCGTAAAGGCCTTTGCCAAATTTATGATAAAGTGTGCTTTTTTTCATAATTATGCTTTGCTGAAAGCAGGATAAAAATAGAAAAAATATTTGAAAAACAGTTTTTTTATTGCCAAATTTCCGTTAGTCACAGTGCGACCTTAAAGGGAAAATATGGCGCACCGTAACATTCGTAAAAGCTACTTTTCTTCTGCCTCGTTTGGTAACAAATCTATGGTTACAAGGGCATTGTTCCTGTTAACTTAAATTCGTAAGGCCATTGTTCATCGGGGGTTTTTGCCGGTGCTTCCCAATTAAATACAATGGGCCAGTGTGCGGTGGGTGCTCCGCTAACAACAAGCCACAAAAATTGTGTGTTTAAGGGGATAGTAAATTCCGCTTTGCCGTTGGTGTTTTTAAAAATATTGCTATAAACCCTTGAACCATTGTTTAATGATGCTACAAAACCGTAACGCCACCCCGCTTTATCCATATTAACTGAATTAAACCCTTGCGCTCCGGCAATACCTTTAAATTCGAGGGTAATTGAAGTTCCGGTATCGGGTACTTGCAATTGTATGCCATTATACCCATAGTTTTGTGGACAGTTCACTGAATCAACCTGGTACCAGCCATTTTGTAACGTGGTAAGTTTTGTGGTATGCTTGTTGGCGTAAGGCCTGGCAACACTGTCGATGCGCACTAAATCCCAGGTAATAAACCTTCGTGAGGCATCGAATATTTCATCGTTAAATTGCTCCTGTCCTATTCCGGTAATTCGCTTGTAGGTTGCCACCGGATCTTCACCCGGTTGGGTGGAACGACTTAATTTTCCGAAAAATTCTTTCCCATGTTTTTGGCTCCAATACTCAAGAACATAGGGAGAATGGTACATGTTTGCCGGATGTAAAAAGGCATAATGGGTACCTTTTAAAAAATCGACCAAATGGTAATTCTCAAAGGTCATCCATTCGGGATATACCTGCCATAGCGCGTATTGTGCCGACATTTCAATTACCGGCCCGTTGGGTCCTGTGCTATTATCTTTTTCGGAAATATACTGAAAGCTGTGCATCATTTCGTGAGCTAATGCCCCATAAGGTTTGCGGTTAATCCGGACTGCCGGAGTCCATAAAATACCCACTTTGTCCTCCTCTCCTCCTCCAAAAGCGGTTCCTTCGTCTCCACCAAAAACAAAAATCAACAGTTTATATTTATCGAAAAAAGTTTTTCCCGTTTCAACCAGTTTGAGTTCGTTTACATAATAATGAAAAAAGCGTTCGCATTCGGTAATGGCCTCTTCGGGATTAAACCTTTTCTGTTCAATTGGGTTTTGCATGGGATTATCACCATATTCTTTATGCCAAAACAGCGCAATATTCTCCGATTGAATCATGTGTTTATAACAATAGTCGCTTTCGGGATTGTTATAATTATTGCTGTCGGGTACCAAATATACTTTGGCCGGAAGGTACAACTCTTTTTCAGGAGTTTTGCCCGGCTTACTATTAACACACGCCACGATGCTTAGGGTGGTTGCAAGAATAAGAAGTGTTTTGTGGTTCATATTTATTGTATTAAAGGTAAATGACTTTCTGAATCCAGTTTTGCGTTTTTGTAGTTATTTTAACAATGTATGTTCCGGGGGTTAACCGCAGCGATGTGAAATTAATTGTCTCCAAATTGGTATCTTCCAACTGGTTGCTGTAAACGGTTTTCCCCATTTGGTTTACCACTGAAATATCAATGGTTTGGGCTTCGGTTAAATGATCGACCTTTATGTTTAGCGTTTCATGGGTTGGATTGGGAAATGTTTCTAAAACCAGCTCCTCATTGGTTTCAATTGGGGTGTCGTTATCGAATGGTGAGCCATGGCGAACTTCCGATTTTTTCCAGTAAGCGGGTTCATCGGGGTTTTGAGTACTGCGGGTTACTGAGGCGGCTAACGAAAATCCCATACCATCGGCAGCTTCGGGCCACGGATATTGGTCGTCGTAAGTACACGAAAGAATTTTGTTTCCTTTCGGGTCGGTTATCAGTAAATATTCCCCTGAATTATCAAGATTTCCTGAGAAATTTCCATTGGGATTCATTCCGTATCTTGCATAAAATGCTTTCGGTTTTGATGCTATTACATAAAAAGCTCCCGGGTTCAATAGCGTGGCCTCAGGAACCTGATAATAAACAGCCGAATCGATGATGATTCCTGAAATATTGATGGCTTTGGTTCCTTCGTTTTTCAGTTCAATAAATTCCAAATCCTTGTTTTCGGTGGTATCGGTACCTACCACCAAATCCCAGGGATGGTAATGGATTTCGGTAAGTTTTAACCCCGAATAATCCTCGAAGTTTTTCAGAAACGATATTTGACGAAGTCCGCTCCAATCATCGTTGTTCTTTACTCTTACTTTAATTTGGGTGCTCGATGTAATTGTTAATGCAACATCGGTTGTTCCCTGAATAGCTTTGTAATTCATGGTTCCGTCCTCGTTCCGGGGATCGGTTCCATCGGTGGTATAATACAATTTCCCTGATGCGTTTGTATGGCTGATGATTAGGTTCACTTCGTTTTCAAAATAACTGGTTTCGCCTGTTATTTCGGCAGTATTGCTACTCACCACCGGATTGAGCAAATCAGGATAAAGCCCGGCATTTTTCAATTGATTGATGACAATCGGGCCGCGTTTCGGAAAAAATTTATTGGTCAGGTTGGTAACTTCGGGTAACCAGTCTTTGTTCCGGGTTCGGGGAGTGCTGGTCATAGCATCGCCCCAACGGGCCGATTCGCCAATAATTGCCAAATCAATCTGATTTTTACGGATGTTAAACCGCTCTAAACCTTTTTCGGTGCTTAATGGCTGTTGGTTGCTAAACCAACAGCTGGCTCTATCGGCAAACCGTAAACGATACGCCTCAACCATACATAATTTATAATGAAGCCATTGGGGGTTAAAAAAATCGAGATTGGGTGTTTTCATCGCCGGATCGTCAATGGTAACGCGGTTTTCGTTAATTCCATCGCTCACATAAATGGGGTCGATAAACATGCTGTGTTCGGCATCGTGGCCAACAAAAACAAATCCCTGCCCTATATTGTCGTGATTATATAGTGCAAAATAGTTATTCGGCATGTTATTGCTATACCAGGCCGATACCGGAGCATCTACGTTTCCGGTATAAAAAACAGTCAACATATAATCAATCAGGTTATCAATATTGACCAGTACTTTTGAATTTATAGCCGGTTTCCCCAGGGCATCTTTTCCCTCGAGCTGAAAATAATCGGTTTCGGTAAAGGATGATTTGTTGCAAATGGTATAAAGTTCAGCCCAGGCATCCATGGTGCCGGCAGTTGCTTCGTTCACATAAGGCCAGTTTTCGCTGGCTACTTTAATAACATCGTAATCATCATCATCGCCACCAAGGTACGATGCAGCAAAATCGGCTTCGGGGCGTTCTTCAGTCTGAAAAAGACCCCAATACATGCCATTCAAATATAAATGGTAATAGCGGCTACGGGTATAGGGTTGGTTAAATGCTCCCTGCAAATCGCGCGAAAACACATCGCGCAGAAAGGTGTTGTGGTTATCACCATCCATGCTCCAGGAGTAATTCTGTTCGGTGCGCAGGTCTATTTTATCGAATTCGGCAACCCCTTCATCGCCAAACAAAGGATACTTAAGTTTTGATGCCCCATATTCCTCCCTGAAAAAAAGACGAAAAGCATGTTTCGGATTATCGGTTTTGCGGCTATTTCCTCCACGGATGCGCAACCCGGCATTTATTTGAAACCCAGAATCGGTGGTATTAAGCAATTCTACCGAACAGGGTCTTTCCCATTCAATTCCCCGCTGGGTTGCGTTTACGTAAATGCCTGAGGCGGGATCGAAAAGGTTATCGAGCTCAGTAACCACCGAAATCGAAGGAATGTCGAGCAAGGCTTCTTTTATCAGGTTTTTATAATCGTTGTGGTTCACCACTTCGCTGTCCATCTCTAAATCGATAAATTGCCCGTTCACATTGTTTTTTGGCCAATCGCCACCCGGATGTTTTTGGGTGAGCACTTTATCGATAAAAATATATGATTTGGTTTTTGATACCGATGGCGCAAAACCCTCACCCACCAGCGATGCGCGAACCATTACTACCGGGGTTGCCGGTCGTATAGCGGTACTATCGGGATGAATAAAAATGATCGCCGGAGGTGTTACTGTTATTGCGTTTGCCGAGGTCTGCGGATTGGAACCATCAAGAGTATAAACCACTTGGGTACTATCATCGCCGATATCTAAAACCAGAGAAAAGGGTTCGTTATAAAAACCGGCTAAATGGCTGAATGTAACCTCACTTTCGGAAGTATAAACCGGTAATTCGGGTTGCGCATTAATAGAAATATCAAAATATAGATCGGAACTATTCAGGGTGGAATTGAAAATTTGAATTGCCAACAGGTTTGAACCTACCAGCAAATTCATATTTGATAAGGGAATAGTGATTTTTTCGTTGGCTCCTGATTCGTGATAAGTGGGTGCCAGGGAATTTGCCGTGCGCTGGGTGGGTGCATTCCGGTTAAAGGCCTCCTGCCCGTTTATCCAGACAACAAAACCATCGTCGTAATTTACAAGAAAATTCACTTCATTAATGTTTTCAAGACCCGAAACCGTGAAATTAGTGCGCAGGTAAAGGGTTGAATAGTTCCCCTGCATATCGCTTAACAGGGTTCCCGATTTTGCACCATAGTAAAACGGTGCTTCACTTTCAGACCAGATAAATGGAGTGTATTCGGGTTTATACCAGTTGGTGGGCAGCGAGGATGCCTGACTCCCCTTTAAGTATAGAAACGAGTTGCCGAATGGAAACGAAATCTGGCTCAAACTTGTGTTTACCAATGCCAAACAAAAAAGAAAGAAAAGAGAGATTGATTTAATCATATTGATAAGTTACTTGGTAAACAGGCTTTTAATTTGTTGTTTATTAATTATTTAATACTATTTCTTTTTTATAACCTTTTTGTTTCCAGAATAGCTCACAGCTATGTCGTATTTTTCAGTAAGTTCACTACCCGTCCCTTTTGTTGGACATACAAAAACGATATTAAATCTGCGATCAGACATCATTCCCACAAAAGAACCTTTTCGGTCATCAATTGTCAGGGATTTTTGTTTATCATCCCATTTGAAGGTAATGGTTGAATATTTTCCATTTTCGTAATTGTAATTGTCGTTTTCATCTTCATATAAATTAAACTCACCATTGGCTCCTTCATAAATCCGTATTTCAAGATTATCCCAGTTTTTTTCTGCAGCAAACTGAACCTTTGGGCCCCAAGGTAAAATTGTGCCCGCTTTTACATATAATGGAATAATGTCAAGTGGTACTTTTTTTAATACCTTTTGTCCACCGGAATATTTCTCTCCTGTCCAAAAGTCGAACCAATTGGTTCCATTAGGTAAGTAAACCGATTTGGTTTTTACCAAACTGAAGTCTTCAACCATAACGGAGTCTTTTCCCTGAGCTACATTTTTCCAATACATTGGTTCGGTAACCGGATTTACCAAAATTGAGTTGCCAAACATAAATTCATCATTGATGTTTATTGCTTGCTTATCGTTTGCAAAATCCATAACCAGAGCACGCATCATGGTCGCCTGTTTTGAAGTGACAGCCCACGAAGTTGAATAGATATACGGTAACAGATGGTAACGAAGGTTTATATATTTCTCAATTGCATCGTACGTTGGATTGCCCTTTTCACCAAATTGGTATATCTCACGGGGATAACCTTCGCCATGGGAACGCATCATCGGGCAAAAAGTGCCAAATTCAAACCATCGTACATGAAGTTCGCGATAATCAGGATTCATGAGGGCGTTTTTAAAATTCCACAAAAAGAAACCTCCAATATCGCTGTTCCAATAGGGAATACCACAAAGTGAAAAGTTTAAGCCTGCTGAAATTTGGTTATGCAGGGCTTCCCACGATGCTAACACATCGCCCGACCATGTATTTGCTCCAAAGCGCTGTTGCCCGGCAAATGCCGAACGGGTGAGAATAAAAACCCGCTTATCGGTGCTTACCGAACGCTGGTGTTGCGCAACACCACCAACAGTCATTAATGGAAAAGCATTCCGAACTTTACGGAAAGTACCTAAATAGGTTCTGGTATCAAAATCTTCTGAAGTTGGATCGAAATGATCGGGTTCCGATGAATCCATCCACCAGCCATCAACCCCTAATGAAAAAAGGCCTTTATTCAGATAATTCCAGTAAATGTCACGAGCTGCAGGATTAAAGGCATCATAAACCCTGACGCCCGAAGGGTAATCTTCATTGGGTATCCATTTATCAGGACCCCATAAAGGCCATGTTTTAATCGTAAATAAAGCATCTATTTTGTTTAAATCATTGTATTGTTTTGTCATTGGCCCAAATGAGTTCCAAATAGAAATAATCATGTGTGCATTAAGGTTATGCACATCGTTAACCATTTTTTGCGGATCATAAAATCCGGGGTTAAAAAATTCCATGGCATTCCAAAGGTAATTGTTTCCCCAATATTGCCAATCCTGAATGATCCCATCAATGGGTACATTCAATTCACGAAATTTTTTAACCACTCCAACCAACTCATCCTGACTTTTGTAACGTTCGCGGCTTTGCCAAAATCCGAAGGTCCATAACGGAAACATGGGAACTTGTCCGGTAAGCTTACGCATACAAGCCACAACTCCATCGGAATTGCCTCCATACATAAAATAATAATCAATACCCTCACCAACTTCCGATTTGAAATAGGTACGATTACTTGAATCTTTAAAAATGGTGGGTGAATAATTATCCCAAAACAAACCATACCCCTTAACCGATTGAAAAAAAGGAATATAATCATCGGTATTCCCCTGAATCATATTTAGTTCTACTTCACGATTCGACATTTTCCCTTGTTGCTGTTGCCCCAAACCATAAATGGTTTCGTCAGAATCAAGTTCAAATGATTGAGATACGGTGTATGTATTTGTTCCTGCATCAATAATTTCATTAAATGAAGATCCCGCCTCTTTTTCGTTTAAAAGTGTTTTACCTTCACTAACAAATGATAATTGTCCCCGGCTGAGGTTTATGAATACCTCTAAATTTTTACTTTCAATAATTAGTTCGTCCCCGATTTGCTTAATACTAAAAAACGTTTTTTCGGGTGATTGAATAACAGAAAGGCTTTGTTTAATGAACTTTTTACCTTTAGGGTATTTGATTACCCTTAGGGTTGTAGAACTATAGAATTGAATTTCTGTTTCTATTGAATTTATTGTTGCTTTAACTCCAAATTCTGTTCGTTCATAAGTTTGCGCATTACAAATATTAATGATAAGTAGAAACGCTAAGTTTAATTGTAATTTTTTCATTGTTTTTAATCTTTGCTTTTATACAAAATTAATATTTCATAATTGCCAATTATTTTTGATTACCTAGTAAATGGCACCGAATGACAACTGATTTGTTCGGTAACTTCAGGAAAAAAAGTTGAAAGAATCTGATACAAAGCCTGATCGTATTCCTTAAGTTCATTGCGGGTGTTGATGGGCGAATTTTTACCATCGGGAGCCGCAACCTCAGCATTAACATTAAACCACGACTGTACGCCTTCGGCCCAATACTCATAAATATCGGTTCCGGCATAGGTGTTTACCCATTTCCCCTTTGCCAAAGCATCGTTTAAAGCCAGTTGCAGTTTTGTATTAAAACTGGTGTCGCGTGGCGCAATGCCAATCAGGTGAATGGCGTGGGCAAATTCGTGAATGGTTATATCTTCGGCATGGTATTTATCAATTACAAAACCCAACAGGTTTTCTTCGGCACAGGTGGTCAGGGGAGATTCCACATCGCCTCCCAAGCCTCGTGCACGAACATCCCAGTTTAACGATGTATCGTTGGCCAGATGCCTGTGTTCAGGAATATCGGTAGTGCCTTCGTATCGGGCCATTATTCCCAACCGGGCCTTATGGCTAATCATTTCGTTCAGCACTTCGCGAGGCAATACCGATGTCATAAAACTGATGATGTTACAGGCCTTATAAACCGCTTCCTTGGTTACCCGGTGCGAGCAAATAACCGGAATTCCGTTCACTAACACATATTGTTTGTAAAAAGGATCGAGTTTCAGCGAATCGGGAGGCGTGGTAATTTTCCAACGTATGGAATCCGCCTCTTTTATTAATGGTGTTTGTTGGTTTGTATTTTCATGGTTGGTGTTGCATGATTGCAGAATCAGCAATCCAATGGTAAACAAAAAAGAAATCAACTGTTTTATTGTTCGATTATTCATTTTAATGTCTTTAACTGGTTATTTTCCTTTCGATAAAATTGCTACATATCCTCCGCCCGGAGCCAGATGAATTTTCAGAAGATTATTTTCGGGTCGGGTAATTTCCCCTTTTTTGTAATCAACAGCTACCCGGTCGGCATTGATACCATCAGCCAGAAATTCAATCTGGTTAAATTCCTTTGGAATAAATGAAAGATCGATGTCAAAATCACGCGGGTTTTCATCGGTCATTGCCCCAATAAACCATTGGTTTCCTTTGCGACGGGCCAACACAATGTAATCGGCAATCTGACTTTGGAGCACATGAGTCTCATCCCAGGTAACCGGAATTTTGGCAATAAATTGAGTGCATGGTGTTTCACGGTAATAGTTTGAAGGATTATCGGCCAACATTTGCAACGGACTTTCATAAACCACATACATGGCTACCTGATGAGCCCGTGTCCCCTGGCTCATGGGCCGGTTAAAGCGATCAAAAAAATCTTTTCCAAAGGCGTTATCCATCGCTCCCGGAGTATAATCCATTGGGCCGGCGGTCATCCGGGTAAAGGGTAAAATCAAATCGTGCTCCGGGGTAATTTCGTTTCCCCATTTATTGTTTTCGAGCCCTAAAACTCCTTCGTGCGATAACACATTGGGATACGCTTTTTGTAAACCCGATGGTTTGTACGCCCCATGAAAATCGACAAACAGTTGATATTTGGCTGCCGTTTGCGCCACCCGTGTGTAATAATTTACCATATACTGATCGGCCCGTTGCATAAAATCAACTTTAATCCCTTTTACTCCCCAACCAGCATAGGTTTTTAATATGTTTTCCATATCTAAATCGAGCGGTTTCCATAATAGCCAAAGGATTACACCAACCTTTTTTTGATTCCCGTAAGCAACCAGTTCCTGAACATCGATTCCCGGAGCATTTTCCAAAACGTTCATGGTTGTTTTCGACCAGCCTTCATCAAGAATTATATATTCCAAACCAAAGTTTGCGGCAAAATCAATGTAATATTTATAGGTTTCGGTATTGATGCCCGATTTAAAATCGACCCCATAAATGTTGTTTGCATTCCACCAATCCCAGGCCACTTTACCGGGTTTTATCCATTGGGCGTTAGGTATCTGGTTTGGGCTGGCCAATTGGTAAGCCAACGCATTTTCAACAATTCCGTTATCGTTTTCTGAAACCATGAATACACGCCAGGGAAATGTCCGGGTTCCCTTTACCGAAGCTATATAAGGAGCCGTTGCAGTAATCTCCTCATACCGGTCGGGATGCCGTTTATGAGGTTCGGCTTTTAATACCTCTCGGGGTTGAATAGCTGAAAACCCGTTTTTATGCGTGCCCTTTAAAAACAGGTTGGGATAATCGTAAACATCGGTTTCAGTGAAAACCAGACTGATACCACTTTGCGTTTTCATATAAACGGGAAGTGAACAAAATTGACTGTCAGCAATTTTGTTTACCTGATAGTGCTTGTAATGACCTTCGTAATGCGATATAAAACTAGTTTCTTCGGGAAAATAGGTGGAACATTCCTGGCCAAAATTCAATTGCATGGTTTCCTGATTAATCTTTAACGAGTCGCTGGCTGTGGTCTCGAACCGGTAAGCCACCCCATTGTTGTATGCCCTGAAAACAACCGAATAGTTGTCTTTAAACCGTAATGTTAATTCGTTGCAGGCATCGGTAATAGTTGACTGTTTATAGGCCACCACGAGTGTTTGAATTTCGTTTATGGTTTTAGTGATGCTCTTGGTTACACGGGGTTTTACACCAAAAACTTTGTTCGGCAGGTTCAGGCTAATGGCGCAATTTTCGATCACTGGTTTTGATTGATAAACCACTGAAAAGCGAAGGGTGTCATTCAGTGAAATAGTGACAACCACTGAATTATCGGGCGAAGTAAGTTTTTTTGTTTGTGCCTGAGTTGATAAACCCAATCCAAAAATTCCTAAAAATAATACTGTTTTAACAGACATCTTTTATGTTTTTATTTTGTGTTCCAATCGGGGGTAAATTCGTGATACAAGTGTTTGATAAAGAAATCGCGGCGTTTTCGTTCGCCAAAAGTACCGCCCAGCGTATGATTTACTCCGGGAAGAACCACCAATTCAAAATCTTTTCCGGCTTTAATTAATGCATCGGCAACTTGCATGGTAGACGCCGGATCAACATTATCATCGACCTCGCCAACAATTAACATTAAATTACCCTGTAACCGGTAAGCATTCACTACGTTTGAGTTTTCTTCATACTGTTTTCCTATTGGGTAACCTAACCATTGCTCGTTCCACCACATTTTATCCATCCGGTTGTCGTGGCATCCACACGAAGAAACGCCCACTTTGTAAAATTCGGGATGAAACAACAGGGCGGCTGTTGAATTTTGTCCACCGGCCGATCCTCCAAATACGCCAACCCGGGTGGTATCCATATACGGGTATTTTTCGGCAGCGGCTTTCATCCATAAAATGCGATCGGGAAAACCGGCATCTTTAATGTTTTGAAAACAGACATCGTGAAAGGCTTTGGAACGGTTCGAAGTTCCCGTACCATCGATGGTAACGATAATAAAACCTAATTCGGCAAGACCTGAAAAGCTATAGAAATAAGGTCGGAAAGATTTTTGTACATACGAACTTTGCGGGCCGGCATAAATGTATTCAATAACAGGATAGGTTTTGGCAGCATCGAAATGAGTGGGCCGGTAAATGTTGCCCCAAATATCTGTTTTGCCATCGCGCCCTTTTGCAACAAAGGGTTCGGGCAAAATATACCCTGCTGCCAATAATTGGTTTATATCGGCCTTTTCAACTTCCATTAAAATTTTGCCATCGGTGGCAGTCCGTAAAAGGGTTACCGGAGCTGTATTTGCCGATGAATAGGTGTCGGTAAAATGCTGGTAACCGCTGGTAAATTCTATCTCGTGGTTCAGCTTTTCGGGGGTTAATTCGGTGAGTTTTGAACCATCGAAATTCACCCGGAAGTAATGCACAAAATAGGGATCCTCATCAGGGTTTTTGCCCGAGGCTCCAAATATAACCTGCCTTTTCATGGTGTCCACTTTTACCACTTCGCGCACCATCCATAATCCCCGGGTAATTTGGTTTTTTAATTCACCCGTATTTTTGTTGAATAGATACAAATGGTTAAACCCGTCGCGCTCCGAAGCCCAGATAATTTCCTGGCTCCCATCGATATCGAACCGATAGCGCTTACCTGAATAATCGAAAAATGTTTGAAACGATTCAGTGATCAAATCGGTGGTACTGCCTGTTTGAGCATCGACTTTTACAACTTTATAAACCTGGTGCCCGCGTTGATTAAACTCGAAGGTAAAATAACGGCTGTCGGGGTTCCAGGCAATGCCATCTAAGGAAAACTGGTTCAGGTAGAGGCTCACATCAACCGGTATTTGCGATTTATTGGTAATGCTAAATAACGAAGGTTTATTGATGGGCAGAGCATCGCCGGGTTTAAGATATTCAAGGGTGTGCCATTTTGGCTGTATTTGGTCAACAGGCGATGATTCAACAAAATGGATATACTGTTTGGTGTTGGGCCTTATTTTATTGGTTACTAAAAATTTAGAATCGGGCGACCAATAAATGGCCGATGCGTAATATTCGCCTCCAGAACCATCGTAACTTAACTGGAATTCTTCGTTGGTTTTTCGGCGGGTAATATAAACATTGTAGTTTTTAATACCAGCTTCCCACACACTATCAGGAGAAACAGTTTTAGCATCGGTTACATCGGGATAAGTAATCCCCCAATGGAGTTCCTTAACCGGCGGTTGGTAGGTTTTTTCCTTTATCTGGTAATTGGCAATATCTATTTTCCAATTGTAATCATTTAAAAAGAATGAAAATTCGGTTAGTTCTTTATTAAAATTTACCCGGGATATTAATTTTAACGGGTGGTCCAGTTGGGTTGTGTTATGTAAAAGCGCTTCAACTTTTGGGGCATCAAAAGCTACTTTTCGGGTTGCGTTTTGAGCATCCAATATCCAGAATTCAATTCCGGCCGGGGTGTTTTTTTTGTACCAAAAACGCTGAGTGCTGTCGATGGAATGTATTTCAATAACTGAGTGGTACACCAAATCAGAAAAACGCTCTATGGAATCGGCCCGAAGGTATCGTTCTTTTGTAATTTGTCCGTTCAGAACCGATATTCCTGTAAGAATAGCCAATAGAGAAATGGCAAAAGTTTTACAGCAATGTTGCATTTTATTTTTATTTAAATTAATAACCATTAAAATAAGAGATAACCCTCTTATTTTTGATGTGTCACAAACAATTATCCCGATTTTTTAAAAAACCGGAAAGAAACATGGATGCCTCTTTCCGGAAACCTAAACCTAAACATAACAACTAAACTCATCTACAACAACACATCAATCTAAAGGAAACATGGTACACGGTTTCCCGGTAAAGCCCTGTTTCCGTTTTTGTTATGAAAAAACAACTCATTTTTATCTTTAGTAAATTCTTGCGTTGTACTGATTATTCCTGATTTTCATTGGCTACAATCGTGATGTTGAATGTGATAGAGGCCAACGCGTTTTGATACATAAATCCCTGTTTAATGGTGTAGGTATCACCAACCTCGGTAGCTCCCGGAAACTGACCGATTTCAAAGGCAAAATGATCGGTCATTTCAGAAAACAACACCGCTTGAGAACCCCAGGTAGTTGTTTTGCCATCGGCAGTAAACCAATGTCCAAACCCTGTTGCTGTTGGTTTTGCTTCATTAAGGGTGCCATCGGCATTTAAGGCATAATAGTGTACCAACGAAGTATCGTTCACTCCAAGGTTTACCATAAAATAATCGGCATACGATAAATTAAACGCATCGGTAATAGCCACAGAATCTAATGCCTGATAGGTTCTTGAATAATTAATATCTACCGGCATGTTTATATTATAGGTTAATGAAACATCTTTGATTTCATCTTTTTCGCAGGACACAAAAAGCAGAACCAACCCGCTTAAAAGCCCAAAAACAATTTTTTTACTCATTGATTTTTTTAATTATTGAACAATAAGTTTGTGTGATTTTCTAAATGTGCCGCTTTTAACAACAATCAGATAAACCCCTTTGCTTAACAACCCGTTGTTGCTTATTGTAAGCTTTTTATCGGTGGTTGAAGTGTTATAAATAACCTGCCCCATCAGGTTGCAAATCTGCACCTGAGTTACCTGTTCGGGGGTGTTTTCGAATGCAATATTCAAATCGGCATTTGTATTTAGCGGATTTGGATAAATAACCGATCCTGATGCCGATGCTGCTTTTTCAGTATCAATACCGATGTAGTTGTCCATATTTTTCCAGTTATACCATTTTGTTTTTGTATTCGCCACACCAATAACTCCTTCGCCCAGTTGTAACCGATAGTCGTAATGCGCTTTACGGGTTTCTTCCCCTTTATAGATACAATCGGTATTGGCAATTACAGCAATAACTACTCCGTTTCCGGGAGGCGTTTCCAATTTCAGGGTACAATCGCCGCCATACACAGGTTGGCTATAGATGGGTTTTCCGGTAGTATCGCGGTAGCAAAGCATACAACACATGTTTTCGCCAATGGGATGAAAGTTTACCGTTACCTGATTGCCACTTACAAAAAGAGGTATTTGATTCGAGCCTGACCAGCCGGGAGTTGTACGATATTCGGGGGTTAAAATGTTGGCGACATTTTTAGTGGTAGTAACATACGGTGTCGCCGACCATTCTTTAGGTTTAATCCAGTATGGGCTCCATTCTTCTTTAATGGTGGTACCCATGTAGCTGTCCATCAACGAACGCAAAGCACCTGTCCATTTGCCCATATCAAGCAACGCTTGCTTTGCCCGGTACTCCATAATTAACCGACGGGTTTGCGCTTCACCCAGAGTATCGGCCATACCTTCTAATACGCGGCCGGGGCAATTGCGCCAAATCCAGGCTACGCTTTCGTGCCCAAGAGTCATGCTCAAAAATGTAGGAAAGGCGTTACCATATTGTGTTCCGCCGAGATAGTTCCGCCATGTGCAAATTTGGGCTCCGCTTGCATTGGTTTTGTTAACACCTTCGGCTGATGGTCCGCCAAAACTATCGTCCTGCAACCATCCACTGTAACATTCAATAGGCATAAACGGGGCAATAAAGTTGCATCCGTTCAGGAAACCCATACTGCTATAATCACCTGAGCGGCGCGACTCCATTTCTTGTTGCAACCAGGTATTGCCTCCTTCCTGAAACCATGCAGCTTCTTTTGCTCCGGGCAAATCGGCTAATACCGAATGAATTCCTTCATGAACACAGGCTCCCTGTTGATAAGCGGCATCGGCACTGTTATTTGAAGGATCGAAACTATAAACCGGGTAATACGAAAGCAATACCATCGGCCAACTTTCACCATTGTATGAGGTAGCACTTTGCCATCCGCCCAATTCGGTATTCGATGCGTTATCGGTGCATAAACCAGAACCAAATAAATAAATAGCACTCCGGTAGCCGTTTTTAGCCCGCTTATCGGGAGGCCATCCAAGAGTATCGCGGAAATAGGCAAAATCTTCGTTCATCCGTTCCAAAAGCGGAGTAATGGCGTTTGAAGTTACCAGACTGTTTTTATCAGCTCCCCATAAAAAAGTCCACCACCCTTTCGATTGTGCGCCCACCACACCTTCGCAATCGGGTAAATCTTTGGTTGGCATTTGTAAGTCGGGGTATTCCTGACGGAAATTATACGCTAATGTTGGACTATATGATGGCCAATGGTATGCACTGCCAAGGTTCAATGAATCGACAACCGTTACCGTTATACTTGTGTCGGAGGTTGCCCAGCAGTTGTTTGAAAGGGTTACGTTATATGTTCCACCCTGCCCCAACTGCATGTTTGAAAGCAAAATTTCAGCACCTCCTGAAATATATCCTGTTGGACCATCCCATCTGTATGTTCCACTGTCGGAAGGAAAAGCACCAAGAGCCAAGTTGGTTCCTTTGTTTACAGAAATAAACTTAGCATCCTTCCAATCGCCATCGTTCATTTTATATTTAGCAATAACCGGTGTGGGGTCGCAGGGTTGACCTTTTATGCCCATCACTTTCCATTGCTGGATTCCGGTACTGGTTAAACTAATCATGTAAATACGTATCTTATTGGTTTTTACATTATCGATGGTAATGGTATTGTATGTATTCAAAAGAGTGCCAATACTGTCTAACAAAACCCAATCGGAACCATCCCAATAATCAACATACGCGGCGTAGGGTTTTGAGATTCCTCCACCATCGGACCACCAGTAGACTGAAGTAGAAACTAATGAATTGATCTGTTCCCAGTCGTATTGCACCCAGTTCCATGTGTTGTAACTGCCTTCTCCATTCCAGTTTCCGTAAGTTTTTCCATCATCTTCGTTTGAACTGGTTGGTTCATCGCCATCGTTTACTGCCCCAAGGGTTTCCCACGATGAGCAAAATGAAGTAGATACCGCGGCTGAAAGTGCCAGGTTCACCACCCCATCGGCTTTACTGCCTTGTATGTTTTGCGCAAGTGCAGGTTGTACCGATAATAAAATCAGTAATCCCCAAGCACCCCGTCTTTGATAGAAGCGCAAAAGAGGTATCGTTGGTAATCGCATTTTAAATTTTTTTATAGGTTTTTATACTATCTACTTTACTTCCCATTCATGGATGCCTGTTGAGAATTTTTCGCTCAGCTTCACCCTTAGTTTTAAGGCCTGGGTAGTAATGGGGTCAAATGATATTTCATCCCAGGCATCTTTGGTTATTTTATAGGTTCCCTGAGCTTTAACCGGGTTCCATTTCCCGTTTTCAAGATACTGCAATTCCCACGCTACCGGAATACGGCAACCACCGAATGGACCGTCGTCGAACCAATAAACCCGCGATGACGAAACAGTACGGAGGGTATCAAAATCGTACTGCACCCATTCCCAGGTATTGTTTATGGGCCACCAATGATAATAGGGCCGGGCATGATCGTTAGAATTCACAGGATCGTACTGATCGGTTAATGCCACTTTTAACGAAGGCGCCATGCGGCTGGCTGTAACTTTACTTTTGTTTGCAATGGTGGGGGCTGGTTGCGGGTACACCGATGTAGTGTCGGTAGCCAGCCAAACCATCATTTCGCCGGGTCCACGGTTGTTCCATGAATAATAGGGAATTAGAGTAACATCAACCGGATTCGAAAAATGGAAGGTTTTATCAACATTCCGGCTGACCTCCTGTGCATGAGTCCTGATTATTTTCACTCCATTTAATAAAATGTCAGCAAATTCTGCGGAGGTTTCACCCTCTTTATCGAACAATAAACTTAAAATATTCCCTTTGTTGTTGTCGGGCCATTCGGCACAATACACCAATGGTCCACATTCATAGGCAATTTTATTCCGGTCGGCTTCCACCTTCTCATCGGCTACTACTGCTTTAATTTCCATTGGGAGATCAACTGTTACCTGATCGCCTTTTTTCCAATTGCGGGAGATAGTAATATAGCCTTTTGATACCTCGGAACGTACTTTTTTCCCATTAACCGTAATGGTAACCGGGTGCTGTTCTTTGTTCAGGAAAGAGTACAGATTTCCGGGAATTGCGGTATTTTCAGCCCATCCTGGAATCCGGATTTTTAAATCGAATTTTTTCTTTTCTTTAGGATTCACGGTAATTTCAACCTTCCCTTCCCAAGGATAATTGGTTTTCTGAACCAACTCCACGGGAGTTTCACCTAGCTTGATTTCTGCTGTATTTTGAACAAACAGGTTCAGGAAAATGGAATTATCTGATTTGGCATAAATATATCCGGGAATTGAGGGTAAAAGCCTGGCCACGTTGGGCGGACAACAGGCACAACCAAACCATTTTCCGCGGTTGTGCTGTCCCATCGACTCCAAAACGTTGGGATAGAAAAACCGATCGCCCTTTAACGAAACGCCGGATAAGAACGCGTTGTACAAAGTACGCTCTAACACATCGTAATATTTGGCATCGCCTTCGGCTAAAAACATGCGGTAGTTCCACAATACCATCCCCACCGAAGCACAAGTTTCGCAATAAGCCGACATATTTGGTAAATTGTAATCGCCTGCAAATCCTTCATTGCCTCCCGATGCCCCAATTCCTCCGGTTACATAGATTTTTTTATAAACAATATCTTCCCAAATAGCTTTTAATGCATTATGATAACTGGTATCCTGGTATAAAGCCGCAACATCGGCCATGGCAGAATACATGTAGGTGGCACGTACGGCGTGCCCAACCGCCGTTTTTTGGTCAACCACTTTCTTATGCGATTGGTTGTATTCATCCCCTTCGGGAAGGGTTCCACGGACATCGAGAAAGAATTTGGCCAAATCGAGGTAGCGTTTTTCGCCCGTTGCATAGTATAATTTTACCAACCCTAATTCAACTTCCTGATGTCCCGTGAAAGTTTTCAATTTATCCCATCCAAAAACCGAATCAATCAGGTTGGCCGATTTAATGGCAATTTCCAAAAAATTCCTTTTGCCTGTTGCCTGAAAATGAGCCACAGCTCCCTCGAACATGTGCCCAAGGTTATAAAGTTCGTGACTTAAAATGTGTTCTTTTTCCCAACGTTTGCTTCCGATCCAATCGTGCGAATTGTCACCCATGATAGTGCGGATGGTATAAATGTACCCATCGGCTTCCTGCGCTTTTCCCACTTTGTAAATCAGGGAATCGATGCGGGCATCGAGTTGTGGATCGGGAAAAGTTTGCATTGAATAACTAGCCGCTTCAATTATTTTATAAATGTCGGAATCGTCGAAAGGGTATTCTGAACAGAAGGTACCTTCGGCCATATGACCTGCAATTTCAAAATTTTTGATACGTCCGCTGATGGTCGATTGCTCAATGGCAATAGGAATGGTTACCTCGTGGTTGGTTTTTATGCGCGGGGCCCAAAAATTATCGCTGATTTTTACACTGGTAAAAGGAACACCCTCCAACGCTTCGGTTGAAGATTTTGGTGAATTACATCCGGCAAAAAAAGGGAACAGGATGGTAACCACAAATAGCTTTGATAATCGTACTTTATTCATAAAATCTTTTATTTAATTTTCCATTCATGGATGCCGCATGAAAATTCGGGTTTCAGTTTTGCATACAACCGAATGGCTTTGGTTTTTACAGGTTTGAAATTTACAGTATTGTACTGGTCTAATTGCAATTCGTAGAAATTATTATTATCAACCGGAACCCACTCGTTCTTTGTGTTCTGATACATCAATTTCCAATGTTCCGGGGCATCGTAATTTACATCGTAATGGTTCATTTTTACCCAATAAACTGATGCCTGGCTGATTTCAACTATTTCGTCGAACCGATATTCAATCCACTCTTCGGTACCCTCGCGGAGCCACCAGTAAAAGTACGATTTGTCAACATCCGAAGAGTTTTTGGGGTCGAACCCATCCTGCAAGCCCGATACCCAACCAGTGGAAGCCTGCATCTGGGCTTTTTTCAGCAACGGATTTTCCTCTTTTAAGGTTGTTGCCTCAACCGAATAGGGTGTCCAAATTTTCATACTCGCGGTTCCCCGGTTATTCCAAACATAATAGGGAATGGCCGTTAAAGTAAAATCTTCGGTTTTTTGTTCAGCTACCTGCTTGTGCCCATTCATTTGCAATGTTACAATGCCTCCCAACAACTGTTCATTATAGTTGGTGGTTACTATCACCTGGGTATCCACACATTTATCAAAAACCGATTCGTTCTGGTTGTCTTTGTCTTCAAAACAATAAACTACGGGGCCGCGCTGGAATGCCATTTTGTTACGATTGTTCAGAACGCTGTCGCTGGCAATAACTTTTTGAACTTCCATAGGGAAGTTTATTTCAATAGCATCGCCCTCGTTCCATGTTCGTTCGATAATGGCATACCCGTTAATAACCTTGTTTTTTGCTGTTTTACCGTTAACCAGTATGGTATATTTTTCGTTTACCGGATTTAAAAAGTGATATAAATCGGAAGGAACTACCTTGTTTTGTGCCCAACCCGGAATACGAACGGCTATTTTAAATTTTGTTGCCTGTCCGGGATTTACTTTAATTGTAATTGCACCATCCCAGGGATAATTGGTTTCCTGAATCAGAGAAACTTTATTTCCGGTAAGATTGATATTCGCTTCGCTGGCAGCAAATAAATTTACATAAATGGCATCGCTGCTGGTAGCATACACATATCCGCTAACCGAAGCCATAAACCGAGTTATGTTACCCGGGCAACAAGCACAGCCAAACCAGGGAGCCCTGTCGTGGTTATGTTCCGATTCCAACGGATTGTCGTAGAAAAAGAGGTCGCCGCTTAACGAAACACCCGAAATTACCCCATTATACAGGGTGCGTTCCAACACATCGAAGTATTTGGCGTCGGCATCGTGCTGAAACAAACGGCTGTTCCAGTACACATTGGCAATAGAGGCACAGGTTTCGCAATATCCTGTCATGTTCGAAAGTTCATAATTGGGGCCAAAGCCTTCGCCCTGAGCCCTCGCTCCTATTCCACCGGTAATGTATAATTTTTTCGAAACCACATTTTCCCATACTTTTTTACTGGCTCGAATCAGGGAATCATCGTGCATGAGTGAACCCACATCGGTTACCCCTGAATATAAATACCCCAGGCGAACCGCGTGGCCAACAGCTTCCTCCTGATGGCGGATAGGCACGTGATCCTGACTGTATTCACTAAGTTTATGCCCATCGGTACCTTTCCCGGTTTCATCAATAAAAAACCGGGCCAGTTTCAGGTATTTTTCATCGTTGGTAACTTTATAAAGTTTTACCAATGCCATTTCAATAATGGGGTGCCCCGATGGGACTTTCTTCTGGTTTTCTCCGGGTCCGAAAACTTCATTTACATAATTGGCATTTTTAATGGCAATATCGAGCAGGGTACGTTTGCCAGTAGCTTGATAATGAGCTACAGCCGCTTCGTATAAATGTCCGCAATTATATAGCTCGTGGCTGTTCAACCGGTCCCAACGTCCTTTTCCATACCACGGTTTTAACCGTTCGCATTGGTTGGTAACACAGGTACACAAATACCCGTCGTCTTCCTGTGCAATCCCAATTAAAAAAATCAGACTGTCGAGGTACGATTCCAGTTTTGCATCGGAGTGCACCGATAAAGAATAAGATGCTCCCTCTAATATTTTGTAAACATCGGTATCATCGAATGGAAAATCGCCCTGATGCCCTTTTTTAATCAGTTTTCCGGCAACGGCAAAATTATCCATCCGCCCGGTTTCTTCCGACCTTTTAAATGCCGAAGGTATCGATACCGTGCGGTTTATCTCAATTTTTGGCGCCCAGAATTTATCGGTTAAATGCACTTGGGTAAACGGAACCATTTCCAAAGGTTCTTCCGTTGTGTCTGGCTGGGAACAACCCATGAAAAGGGTTATCCCGATAAGTGAAAAAAATGTGGGTGTTTTCTTCATTTTAAATATCTTTTTTGTTTTCACGGACGAGTTTCCTCAACATGTTTCAGAACTTCGTCCGCAGTGAATGCTTTATTAAATAGTTGAACATTGGCAATCCATCCGGTAAAGTTTTCGGGCGGTATACCCGAAGAACCAATGCGAACAGTACCGGCCTCAACAAAAAGGTTCAACGGAAAATCATGATCTTTTTGGCCATCCACATAAATGGTTTCCACCATTCCGTCGAAGGTTACTGTTACCTGGTGCCACATGGCTGCCGATGGCAGGTTTTTAAACCGTAAATCCACCGAACCATCGCCATGAGCCATGGCTCCATAATGTCCTTTCCCAAACATGAGCGCGGCATACGATGCTTGTAACATATTATCGCGGCTATTCCAAAGCAATAGGCATTGCCCTTCGCCCGGTTCGGTAACATATATCCAGGTCGATGCGGTAAATGGTGCATTCCAGTTGAAACTTTCCGGCGCCGGTTTCGATAATTCAAGAAAACTGTTCCCATCGAGCTGCAGGGCTTTCACACCCTTCTTTTCGGTCACATAGCAATTCCCAAAAGGAAGGAAGGTTCCGCCGGTTGCCCCCGGGTTGTCAATTTCCTGAGCCAATTTTCCGAAAGGTGCCTGTTTTGCATCAAAGGCGATTTCTAACTTTTGGGTAGGAGCCATTGCCCGTTGCGTGGTTGCCGGTTTATTGCAGATGCCCGGAACATCAAAAAGTTGAGAATAAACTTTAAGGTTCCAAACAGCTGCAAACATGCCGGTTTTTTCAGTTCCAACGATGGTTAGCCGAACAAAACGCCCCGTCAAGTCATTATCGTCTATCATGGGCGAACCGCTCGTCCGGTTATCTGATCGGTTTGCAAACAGTTGCCAGTTGTCGCCATCGCTCGAAACCTCCAAGGTATATTGATAGTAGTAGGTAGTATATTCAAATTCGGTAAAAATTCGTTTTATAGCCCGGTTTTTTCCCAAATCAATGGTCAGGGTTTGTGGCATGTTGGCCGATGCGGCTTTCCAAAGGGTTCCGTTGTTATCATCAACAGCGTACGATGCCAGAAACGAATGGTCTGTGTCGGTTTTTGTATAGGGTGATTTTTCCGCTTTTAAACGATAAACGGAGCTTGCCTCAACCGGAGCTTTAAAAGCCAAGTTTTTGGGTTTGTCGCTTTTTAATCCAAAATGGTTGATTCCCCGGTGCGTTGGGATAATTTTTTCAATCGTGGTATCGTTGCTAAAAACTAATTGATCAGCCACCAATTGCCGAAATTCGCCTCCTGAACTGTGGGGATTGTCGTGCCGGTGATACAAAATATACCACTGTCCATCGGCTTCAATTAGCGAATGATGTCCGGGCCCATCCACGGTAAAATCGGCATTGCTTTCCAAAATCGGGTTGTTTTTTCCGTAGGTAAAAGGCCCCGTTGGATTACCGGCCCAGGCATAATGAACCGCATACGAGCTTTTCCGGCAATCGCCTGATGAATACATAAGAATGATTTTGCCATTTCGCTCGATAGGATAAGCCGCTTCAAAAACCTGGGGAATTTGTTCTATGGGAATATAACCCGAAGTAATGATTTTACTTACTGTATCGGGATGATGTTGAGCCCATCCCAACCCTTTAAAGATATGACACCAGGTTCCAAAATAACTGAAAAGTTCTCCTTTACTGGTTTGCAAAAACTGGGCATCGAGGGCAGGTAAGTTTTCAGAACCGGTTCCAACCGGAATCACCGGTTCACCATTGTTGTAGGGTTTCCAAAGCCCTATTGGATTATCGGAAACATAAGCATAAATATTACAACCGAATTGGCAATTGCCCATAAAGTAGTAAAAGTTGCCATCGGTTCCTTTAATAACATCGGGAGCCCAGCAATTGGTCAACCCTTGAGGTAGATCAATGTCTAGTTCTTGATTGTACCAATCGGTCAGGTTTTGGCTGACCCAAACGGTTGGTTCACCCGAAGCCAGTTTCACCCCATCGGTGGTGGCATAAATGTAATAGGTGTCGCCAAACTTTTTAATCGTTGGGTCGGCAAAATATCCGGGAACCAATGGATTGCTGTTTCCGGCTCCATCCCAAAACTCCGTTTTGTTTTCGTTTTTACATGAAAACAGAACTGAAAAAAGTACAATGCTGGGCAAAATTCTCATAGTTGTATGGTAAAAAAGAGAAGGCTAACCGAAATTCAGAAAAGCCCCTCTTTTTGATCGTTTAGAATTATTCAATGGTAATGTTAAATACAATGGTTGCCTGAACCGAGGCATCATCATCGTACGAGTAAACCAACGCCTGTTTAATGGTATAATGGTTTCCCGAAGCACAGTGGCCGGGATATTGACCAATAGAAAATGTGAAATTGGTAGCATCGTATTCTGAGTAAACCATGGCATCGGCACCCCAGCTGATGATGTCGCCATTGGCACTGAACCAATGTCCATAACCGTTTGCTGTGGTTTTGGAATTTAAGGTACCGTTACTTTCCACGCCATAAAAAGCAATTTCGTTACCCATTTTTGCGCTTATATCGCTGGGTTGCAAAACAAACGCTTTCGCCAATGCCACATAATCAACGGTTACCGTTGCTCCCGGATAGGTGGTTGAACTGAATGGGAAACTGACCTCATAAGTTAATGTGGTATCCTTTTGTGTTTCGGTGCCATCGAAAGTAACATTCCCGTATAAATCAGTGTTGGTAAACTTCACTTTATAGGGCCATTGGGCATCGTTGATTTCTTTTTCGTCCCAAGGAAGACGGCTATAGGTTGTTGGAGCACCAAGCACTACCAGCCACAATTTTTTACAACCTGCCGGAATGGTAAATGAGGCATCAACCGACGAAGAAATGGAATTTGAGGTATTCATATCGCTGTAAACCCGGGTGTTGTTCTCCAACAGGGCAACAAATCCAAAACGCCATCCTACGGCACTAAACGATGCCGTATTGTAATTGGTGGTAGTTTTTGTAGCATCGGCATCGGTATATTCGCCCGGATCGCCTGATGCTAATAATGAACCTGGTGTTAAACCTGAAAATTTTACTGAAATTTCAGTCCCCGCCGTTGGAATATTGAGCGGAATAATATTATATCCTGTAGTTCCGGGGCATTTATCGTAGGTTACCTGATACGAATTATCGTCAAGTGAGAGCAATCCATATTTGTATTGGCCAATGTAATTTTTCCCAAGTTCGCGGATTTCGTCAATATCGAAGGTTGCCAAATGTGCAGCCGCATCGTACATTTCATCGTTGAATTCCTCAACAGTAAGGTTGTACAATCTCATGTATGTTTCCATGGGATCCTCTGGCGAAACAGATTCCCTCCAGATTTTACCAATGGCATCGATACCGCGTTTATCTGCCCAGTAATAATGCAACATATAGCTGGCGTAACGCTGCCACTCATGACAGAAATGCCGGTGGTAATTATCCATATGAACCCCAAAGTTATAGGATGAAAAGGCCTGCTCAGGGTAGCTCTGGAACGATTGCCATTGGGCACATTGTTCCCAAAATGCATTACCACCGTTATCTCCAAAACCATACCGGAACCCACGGGTAAAATCGTTGTTTATCCCGCTGTATGCCAACAAATCGCAATAGGTTTGGTATTGAAAACTGTGTCCAATCTCGTGGGCAATGGTTGAACCAACCGGGTGACAAGTGCTTGGGCTTACCCAAAGTCCACCGATAACATCATCGAAACCGCTTCCGTAAGCCATCCAATCGGTGGTATAGTAAAGTAAAATCATTATTTTATATTTATCTAAATTTGATTTTTCTTGACCCGTAACAGCAAATTTTAGTTGGTTAACATTTATATCATAAAATTCTTCTGCTTTTTCCAAAAGGTCGTCAATATCTACCCGGTATGTAGAAAGTACGCTGTCGGCATTGGGATCGGCACCAAAACCAGGTTCCCACATCACAATAAAATGATCCGATTGCTTACTTCGTCCGTAATAAAATCTGCTGGAACTTTTATACCAATTATCATTTTTATACTCAGCTGGCTGGTATATTTTACTGGCATCAACCTCCGAAGAGTCTAAAATAGTTATGGTATCATTCGGATCGGGGGTAACGTTGGGAGATGAATTATCATCGCAGGCTACAAAAGAATTTAAAAAGGCAATCAATAAAAGGAAAAATATTTTTAAACTTATTTTCCCTTGATTAGTATTTATGTTTTTCATTATCTGCGTTTAAGAGCTTTAAGAGTAAAGAAAATAGAAATTAAAGGAAAGGGTGATTAACCCTTTCCTTTGTATAAGCAACTAATTTATTGAACGTTAACAACAACGGTGAATGTTACGCTTCCTCCATTCAATTCGGCTTTTTGTTTAATTGTTACGGTAGTGCCTGAAGTTACATTGTCAGGATGGTGACCTACGTTCAATTGCAGGCTTTCTTCCGTACGGCCCATTTCACAATATACTGCCGGAGGATTGGTAGTATCACCCCATACAGTAACATTACCATTGGCAGCAAACCAATGTCCGGGATAGTTTGCGGTAGAAACTACAGCACCGGTGCTGTCGGTATAAGCTGTTCCGTCGGCATTATAACCTGTAAACACCATAGTACCTTCATTTATCGCTTTAAAAATCTGGTAGGTTGTCATTTTAAAGGCATTGCGCAAGGTTGCCTGAATGTCGGCAGAACTGCCTGCCCAATCAGCAGAATATGGCTGAGAAATGGTAATCGTAGTATCTACTGCTATTGGATCTCCTGTTGGAGCCGTTTCGGGATCAACATAACCTGCTACAGTTATTGTAATGGCTAACATTTCAATTTTATCGTTTGCCAGGAACCCGAATTTAATGGTAAATACCTCGCCGGCTGACAAACTATCAGGGAATTGGCCAACACCCACCATGTTTGAAGATAAGCTGCCATAGTCGGTATATACCACACCACCGGCACCCCAACCTGATGCAAATCCGTTGCGGTCAATCCAGTATCCCTTTTCGGCGCTCATTTCCTGAGCATACGAACCATCCGCGTTAACAGCAATAAGGGTTACTTCATCCATGGAAGAAACACCTAAATCGGTCAATGTTTGATCAAGGTTAAAAGCTACAGAATCTAAATCATACGTGGTTTTTTCAAGCACCTCAAGACTTAATTGTTGGGTATTTACTATGGTTGCCTCAATCACTTCGGGTGCTTTAGCGGTGATTACAAAATGGCATGCAACTCGTACATCGTCCAATTTAACACACTCGTAAAATTCAACAACTTGCCCTTCGGTAAGGTGGCCCGGATATTGTCCTATAGTAATAAACTCATCACCAGCAAAATACTCGGCAAATACCGCGGCGGTTTCCCCCCACGAGCAATTCACGCCATCAGCATCCCACCAGTGTCCCCATATCCCATTCGTGTTTGAAGCAGCACCCACTACAACATCTTCAGTGGCTGCCTTACCAATGCCATAAAGGGTAACGTCCGGATCGGAAATGGAATCCGCCATACTTAATAAAAGGTCTTCTTTTGTAATTCCAAGATGTTGTGCAATGGTGGCAAAGTCTAATTCAACTTGTGCTCCATCATAGGAAACTGCACTCATAGTAATTTCTACGGGGTATTCCAGTACATGATCCCACAAGGTAGTATCTGGAGGAGGTATCACTCCTCCGCCGTTATCATCTTTACAATTGGTTGTTAAACTTGCCACAAAGGCAAATAAAATAAACACATAATAGATCTTTTTCATTGTTGTAAAAATTTAGTTTATAAATTGATAAATAATTCTTGTTTATATTTTTACTAATCTCCAACACCCGCATATTCCTGATGTTGTTTTAACTTTAAATTTCCATCTAAAGCTATTTTTGGGATGGGGAAAAAGTTGTATTTGGTTTCGGTAGTGGCATCCTTACAGAACCACGATTTCCCGTTAAATACATTACGCCCATCGGTCATTTTAAAGCGGATCAAATCTTGACGGCGGTGGTGTTCACCCACAAACTCCCAGGCTAAATCGTCTAATAATCCACCCAAGATAATATCATCGCCACCTTCATCGGTTGATACAAAAGTTGACCAGGTATTAAACCCTTCGCTGGTATATTCCTGATGTCCGTAAGGATAAACACTTCCTCCCTTTAAATCTTCGATGGTCCGGACAGCATCCGCTGGGTTATCGAACGAGCGGCCACGTACTTCAGTTATTAAATCGGCGGCTACCTGCTCATCTTGTCCTAAGCGCAACAGGCATTCGGCTTTAATAAACATGGCATCGGCCAAACGGTAAAAAGCCACATCGTTACCATATGTTCCTGCTGTACCAGAAACAATTTCACTTTTTATAAAACGGTACCCCTCCTGTGTATAAGCCATCGGGTTATCAATAGAATGCACCCTTTTGCTGTAATTTAACTTTCCGGTACCCGACCAGTCATCTTCAGTGAAAGAGATTGCCGCCATAGTAGGATCGTTTGGAGTATTCGTTGCTTCATTATATAGATGTTGCTGACCTCCGGTCCAGGTGTATCCTAACCGTTTGTCGTTGGCATTATACGAATCAATAAACTGGGGCACCGCACAACTGCCATTCCAGGGAGAACCTTCATATCCATACGCTGCGGCTCCTGATCCTACCAAACATTTATTCACAAGATAATTGTGTGCGGCGTGAGATGCATCTAAAGGTAAAGCAAAAATCACCTCTGGTGAACCTGAAATATCTTCTTTAAAATTGTCTAAATAATTTGGCGCTAACGAATATCCTCCATCGCTGATCACCTCATTCACCTCATCCAACGCTTTTTGATAATAACTATTATCGTTTTCGTCGAAATATACATTATAGTTTAAGTACAATTTGGCTAAGGTCATACAGGCTGCGTAACGGTTTGGGTATCCAAAAACATGATCGGTACCAAGGTCGTCTTTGATGGCTTCAAGTTCGTTCACACAAAAACTAAAAATTGAATCAGCCGAAGCCTGTTCCGGGAGATAACCATTTGGGATATCCCTGGTTGTCAAAACAGGCACTCTCCTAAAAGCATCTAATAACATATAATAGGTAGTAGCCCGGATAAACCGCATCTGGGCTTGATGTAATCCTGTTTTGGGGAACAAATCAATACATTTATTAGCATATCCAATAGTATTGAAACCAAAGGTCCACAGTACATCCAAATGCGAAGAATAAGCCGCATTCCATGTATGCTTGTGCATCTGAATGTATTGAGCTCCCCAGCCATTGGGTCGCTTGGGGGTCATATAGGTATCGGTACACTCCTCGTTCAGATCAAAATACCCTTCCCAATTCCAATAGATAAACCTGAAATTGGCATAAGTTTCACCCATCATGGCTCCTCTAACCTCCGGGTCAGAATAGTCTATTGTTGAATCGGTAATTTCAGTGTAAACAGTTTCTTCCAGGTCATTACATGCATTCAGTAAAAGTAAAATTCCCAGACCCAAGTTTATGATTGAATATTTTATAATTCTCATGTTGATTCTATTTTAAAAGTTTGCAGATAAACCAAAGGTAAACGAGCGTATTGTTGGGTATTTGTCGCGGTCATCAATACCTGGTGCCAAAAAATAATTGCTAACCTCTGGATCTATCCCTGAATAACCGGTTAAACAAAACAGGTTCTGTCCAGATACATACATACGTAAGTTTTGTATATATTTATTTGCTGTCAGTGGAACGGTATATCCCAAAGTAACACTTGTAAGTTTTACAAAGTCACCCTTTTCAATTTGGCCGCTCCAAATACCCTGTTCCATTGATTTTGAATAGCGAACCAAAATTTGTTGCCCGGTGGGTGCATAAATTTCCGGATCACCATTTTCATCAACGGCCAAATGATAATCAGCCGCCGATTTTAATCGGTTGTAAGCAATGGAGTTGTTCTCGTAAAAACTCCGTTGGGCATTTAAAATATGATAGCCGAACTGGCCGGTAAACACCATGTTTAAATCAAAACTTTTATAGCGGAAGTTGTTGGTCCACCCGGCATACACTTTAGGTAACCCATTTTTATACCGCTGCCTGTTCGACATCAGGTTCAATGATGTACTAAATTCCTTATTCACCCAATTACCTTCGGCATCCTTTACTTCAACCCAAACATTACCATCTTTACTTACTCCATTCGATTTTAACACCCAAAAATCACCCATTGTATGTCCTGCCTCAATGTAATGTGTGGGTAACGAAATAGGGTCTCCCAGACCTCCTTCTTCAATATAATTAACTGTGGGATACATCTCGTTGCTTATGGACAACAATTTATTGTTGTTATGTGAAATGGTCAGTGTGGTATTCCATTCAAAATCACTATTCCTAACCGGAGTAACATTTACTAATATTTCTATCCCGTTGTTCCTCATTTTACCAGCATTTGCTAATGTCGTTGGAACAAAGTATAATTCTTTTGGAACCGTAAAATCATAGAGCAGATCGGATGTTTTTTTATTGTATAAATCCAAGGTACCACTCAAACGACCCCCAAAAACAGCCCATTCGATACCAAAACTAAATTCACGGGTTGTTTCCCATTTCAAATCTTCGTTGGTGTTTTGATATGACTTCAGTGACCGCTTCCATACTCCATCTGTTGAATAGTAATCACCATAAGGATCATAGGTTGATAAGTATAACGATTTATAAGCTCCATTATAATCTCCCCATGTTGGAATTACACCGGTAATACCAAATCCGGAACGGATTCTGAGGTTTTCTAACCAGGAAACATTGCTCATAAAAGCCTCGTTGCTAAGGGTCCATCCGGCTGATACCGATGGAAAATTTCCATATTTGTAGTTATTCCCAAACTTTGTTGATCCTTCGTGCCGAATAGATACCAAAAGATTATATCGGTTATCATATGAATATGATAATCGCCCAAATCCTCCAAGAAGCTTGTTATCATACTTATAAGAGGATGCACCAGAATGATCCGTTTCATATTCCTCGTCATAACCCATTCCCTGACCTATATTATTATACAAGTAAAATTCAGAAGGAAAGTTTGAGTCCCAACCGGCAAACCCATCATAAACATTATAAAGAAAGCTATACCCTGCTAATGCTGTAAAATGGTGCTGATTTAGGGTAAAATCGTAAGTTGATGTCAATTCCAAATTGTCGCTTCGTGTCTGTCCCGATGATTTGGATGCACTGCCTTTGCTGTTAGCTTTCATAACCGTGCGGTATTGATCATCGGGATCTACTTTTTTATTATCCATGTATTGACTGGTATAATAGTTTTCCGAAGTCTCTTCTGATTCTTTTCTGGATACCATTAAATTGGTTTTCCATCCTTTAATTGGCTCAAAGGTGATGTTACCCACCATGCGGGCATATTTTATACGGGTATCACCAATCAGTTCATTTTGAATAGCTACCGGGTTGTAATATTGAAACCGATTGTAATCTTCATAATATTCACCGTCTTCGTGATAGACCGGAGTAGAAGGGTTACGAATCATTGCCTGACGGTAGGCATAATTATTATTGTTGTTGTCTTGATTACTCGTTGAATAAAAAAGATTAACATTAAATTTCAACATATCATTCATGGCAAATTGCGAAAAGTCGAGCTGTGTTTTAATATCATCGCGATCACTTTTTCGCATAACTCCCTGTTCTTCGGAATAGGTTACATTTGCTGAATAAACTGATTTTTCACTTCCTCCTTTTATGTTGAGAGAATGGTTTTGTTTATACCCTGTTTTATTTGAAATTTCACTAAGCCAATCCGTATTATATCCGCCATCTTCAAATCTGGTTAACCCTTGTGCAATATCTTCAGCATCCATAAAATCTGCTTTTTTAAACCAATTTGAAATGGAAACATAACTCGAGTAATTAACTGTTGCTGTTTCTCCCCGGTGTCCTGATTTGGTAGTAATAATAATAACTCCATTGGCTCCGCGAGTACCATATATAGCCGCGGCAGAAGCATCTTTTAATACATCTATCGAGGCAATATTTTCATTGGCAACGGTATTTATATCTCCTTCAATACCGTCTATCAATATTAATGGTTCAACCGTTCCTTTAAGGGTTGTTATTCCGCGTAACCTGATGCTTGATTTATCATTTGGGTTTCCAGATGAATTGGTTATAGTCAATCCGGCTACTTTACCTTTTATCAAATCACCAATGTCTGATGTTTTACCATTAGTAAAATCATCTGTTTTAACACTTACAATAGCACTGGTTACATCGCCTTTGCGCTGGGTACCGTAACCAATCACCACCAATTCATCGAGCCCGATAACATCGGATACCATTACAATATCCAATTTGGTATTGGCCGATGTAATTACTACCGTCTGATTCTGAAATCCTATAAAAGAGAATACCAAACTTTCTCCCTCGTTTACATCAAGGGCAAACTTTCCGTCAAAATCGGTGATGGTTCCCTGAGTCGTCCCTTTTATAACAATGGAAACGCCCGGTAGGGGTTGTTTCGATTCTTCGGTTACTACCCCAGTAACCTTTACCTGGGCAAATGAAGGAAGCAACAGGCACAGAAAAAACCCGGTAAACAGCATCTTTTGTAGGCGTTGTTTTATCGGTTTTTCTGATGGTCTTTGTGTAAATTGTTTCATAAGCACATTTTTTGAATTATTTAATCTATACTAATTTGCATCGGTTGTTTGTGAATGCAATCGTTTGTTGTGATAAACAAAGCTAGGGTGTTAACAAAATTTTAACTTTCACCATTGTTCAAAAAACATATCTTAATGTTTATAAAACCCGCATTTATTGGGTTTTAGCAATTATTGTGTTGGTAACTCAATTTGATTTGAATAGATTTGTGCTATCAGCAATGTTTATAACATACATTCACTGATAGGTATTAACCTTTTTTAAAATGGTAAATCCGAAATTGATGTTGTTGGGTTGTTGCATTTAATTCATCGGTACCGAGTGGTATGAGGTATTTTATATTCTATATCATCTGTTTTTATTCCCTTTCTGTTTTTGCCGGCAGTAATCAGTTGTCATTTGTCCACCTTTCCGTTGAAGATGGGCTGGCTTCAACTTATGTAAAAGGAATCACCCAGGATAAAGAGGGTTTTATCTGGATTGCCACCCGCGAAAATATTTGCCGTTACGATGGCGCTGATTTTAAGGTGTTCCCGGCATACAATCAACAGGGTGAAACGGTAAAACTTATTCCGAACACCTTGTATTTATTTAACGACACATTATTGCTGTGCGAAAACATCAATAATTATTTCTACTACTTTGATTTTGCTTATGAATGTTTTAAACCCTTCGATCCCCTGTTTTCGCCTATCAAAAAATCGGAACTCTCGCTAATAAATGGGAATGAAATCCTTTTTATTCAGGGGAATGAACTCTGCCGGTTAAACCTGACCTCCCAAAAAATTGTCATCTCGCATCTTTTTGAAAAATTCGTGTCTGTATCGTCCAGTGTGGCATATACAAGTTCTTTTGCCACCGATTCCCGTTTTGTGGCAACAACCAACAACCGCCAGATTCTTGTTTACAATAAAGAAACTTCCGAAATCAATGAATTTACAATTCCCGAAGAGTTTGCTACCGAAGAGTTAGAAATTGTTTATGTTGATAAATATAACAATATATGGTACCGTCTTTACAACCGGGGCCTTTTCCGGTTATCAGACGACTTGAAATCAACCCTCTGCTTTTCGGTAAAAAGCAAACATAAGATCCTGCATGATTTGGTTCATTGTGTGATAATGGACCATAAAGAAAGAATCTGGATTGGCAATGAAAACGGTTTATGTATTTGGGACGAAAAAACCAATGAGATGCAAAACTACCAGTACAACAAACTGTATCCGCAGGGGTTAAATACCAATCCCATTTATAATGCCTTTAAAGATAAAAACGATAATATCTGGCTGGGAACCTATTTTGGGGGCATCAATTTGTGGAATTGCAAAGAGCCTTATTTTAAATCGTGGATGGCCGGCCAAAGCCCCTATCATTTAATTGGAAATGTGGTGAGCAGCTTTGCCGAAGATTCGTGCGGAAATCTGTGGATTGGTACCGAAGATATGGGCATCAATAAACTGAACCTGGAAACCGGAAGGATTGATAAAGACGATGAGTTAAAAAACCCTATAGAATTATCATACAACAATGTACATAATCTGACCTTTGTGGATAATGATAATCTGTGGATTGCCACCTATTCGGGCGGAATAAATGTGTTTAATATTAAAACAAAAGCAATTAGCCATATTAATATGGCTAATTACCGCGAATTACCCTCTGATTTTATCTACACCCTGATGTTAATCGGTGATTCCGTGTTTATTGGCGGAAATGGTGGTGTGACCATCTATAATTTAAAGTCAAAAAAAATGGCTGAATTTTATCGGGACCAAATCCATGATGAAGATGTTGTTTCGTTTGCCATTTGTGACGATTATTTATGGCTGGCCTCCTATACTAATTTATATGTATTCCATTTAAAACAACAAAAGTTAACCCATTTCGACAAAAAATTCGAAAATGCCGGAATAAACCAGGTTGTTTGCGATTCGAAAAAACAAATGTGGCTGGCAACCAACACCATGGGTGTAATTAAATTCGATTATAAGAACGATACAGTTACTTATTACAACGAGACAACCGGTTTTCCGGTAAACCGCATTTTTGCTTTTCAGGAAGGCGCCAATGGTTCGCTTTGGGTTAGTACCACCAAAGGTTTAATTAATTTTAATGAACATACCAACCAGTATTACCTTTACGACTATAGTTCGGGTGTGGCCTTTAATCAGTTCAATTTCAGAGCCAATTATAAAGATAAAAACGGCCAGATTTATTTTGGCGGCAATAACGGAATGGTTGCCTTTAACGAGAAAGATTCTATTGGTGAAGAAAAAATTGATGTGGTTTTTACCGAATTTTCGCTTTTTAACAAACCGGTTGCTCCCGGGAAAAAATCACCCCTGAAAATGGCTGTCAACAAAGCCGATAAAATTGTGCTTCAATACAAACAGAATGTGTTTACTATAAATTTTGCCGCCATAAACTTTACACAAAAGGGTAAAAACATGTATGCCTATAAACTCGAAGGGTTCGATAAAGAATACAATTTTGTGGGCAACCGCGGGAGTGCTACTTATACCAACTTGAACCCGGGCAAATATGTTTTTAAGGTTAAAGCCTCGAATAATTCCTGGCGGAATAAAAGCGACGAAAAATCAATTACAATAATAATAAAACCTCCCTTCTGGAGAACATGGTTTGCTTATGTCATCTATTTTATACTACTGGCACTTAGTCTTTTCCTATTCTATTACATTATTACCAGCATCCAAAAATCGAGGGCTATGGTTGAAATTGAAAGGCGCGAGAAAAAGTACATGGAGGAAATGAATTTGGCCAAACTGGAGTTTTTTACAAACATATCGCACGAAATTAAAACCCCGCTAACGCTCATTTTAGGCCCATTAATTAAACTCATTAAGGAGGAAAACATTCCCTTTGCAGCGAAAAACAACTTACAGGGAATTTACAGGAATGTAAAACGGCTGAATACCCTTTTAATGGAGCTCCTTGAGTTCCGGAAAATTGAACGTGGCTCCATGAAGCTTACGGTACAACACGTTAATGGTTTTTCGTTTATGGACGACGTTGCACTGAATTTTGGAACCCTTGCCAAATCAAAAAATGTGTGTTTTGATGTTAACTATCCAAAAACGATGGCTGATTTATGGTTCAACCAGTCGATTTTAGAGAAAATAATTTATAATCTTTTATCGAACGCGTTTAAATATGGCACTTCCGGGAACTACATCTCATGTAAAATTGATGTTGAAACAACCGATGCCTCCTCAATGGCACCCAAAAAGATACTTAGACTTACGGTAGCCGATAATGGCATTGGGATTAAAGCAGAAAATATAAATAAACTTTTTGAACGCTTTTACCAGGTTTCCGATGGCGAATCGCTTCCTCAGGGGGTGGGAATCGGGTTGTCGTTTGTTAAAAGCCTGGTTGAGCTCCACCGCGGAACCATTGAAATTATCAGTGAACCCAATAAAGGATCCCGGTTTATTGTTTCAATTCCTGCTTCTGTTAATCAATTTGCTGAATCAGAATTAAGTTATAGCAATGCTCATAACGATCTCTTTTTAAATGAAGTTGAGCCTAATTTTTATATCCCTAAAGAGATTGAAACAAAAGCCGATACCATAGAATTATTAAGCAATAAGCCTGTAATACAAGTGGTTGATGATAATGTGGAGTTGCTGAATTTTATTAAAGAATTATTGCGTGATCATTATGTCGTTCATACGGCCGAAAATGGTGAAGAAGCCTATGAAAAAATTTGCAAATACAATCCAGAGCTCATTATCAGCGATGTAATGATGCCCGTTATGGATGGGTTTGAGTTAACAAAGAGAATAAAGGAAAATATTGAAACCTCGCATATCCCTGTGGTTCTATTAACCGCAAAAGGAGGTCAGGAAAACTGTTACGAAGGTTTAAAATTTGGTGCCGATTTATATATCGAAAAGCCTTTTTATCCGCCTGTTTTAGAACAAAATATTAGCAATATAATAAACACACGTTTTAACCTGAAAAAAAGGTTTCATACCGATTTTACCCTTAAACCCGCCGATGCTGTTCATTCCGTCCGCGACAAAGAATTTATAAATAAACTCACCGAGGTAATTCTGGAGCACATTGATAATCCGAATGTGGATGTAACCTTTCTGGTGAAACATTTGAATGTAAGCCGTTCTTTATTACACCTTAAGTTAAAAAGCCTTGTTAATTGTTCAACCACTGAGTTTGTAAGAAATATCCGCATGCGAAAAGCCGTGGAGTTAATTACCCAGGAAAATTGCAGTTTTGCCGAAGCCGGTTACCGGACCGGTTTTTCGAGCCCGGCCTATTTTAGCCGCAGCTTTAAAGAATGTTATGGCAAATCGCCCCGTGAATATTTTAATCAATAGATACCCGTTTCTTCCGAATTAAAAATACACGGGATTCAATCGTTTTAAGTTTGGTTGTAAATATTGCACAATTATGCTAATACCAATATTTCTCCTGTTGAAAAATCAATTCACCAGATTTTCAACCAGCACGGGTTGCAGTAAACTGCACTCATCAGCAAAAATTCCTTTAAAAAAGACATTTTCATATCTTTTATACACATATGTGAAAGTTCAGGATGTTTTGCTGTTCTACTTTTGTTATACTGCTAACTGTTTGATTTTTATAGTCAACCAGATTCATAGTGGAAAGTAAAATTAATTAAGTGTGGTTTATTAAGATTCTGGTTCTAAGTCCGGTTTTTTATTAAGCCATTAATAGTCGTTTGAAAAATAAATGAAAATGAAATTTGTTACATCCCGAACTTTTTTGTTGCTGGCAATTACTGGATTTGTAGTGCTGGGAATCGTTATTATTACTAATTCCTGCCTGAATCAAACAATTAATAAATACTCCATGTCGGCCGAAAATTCAAACATAAATTTCCGGGTTCTTCCTTTCGATTTAACCGAGGTGGAACTTTTAGACGGCCCCTTTAAACAAGCTACCGAATTAAATATAAAAACCCTGTTGTCATACGAACCAGATCGGTTTTTATCAGGATTCAGAACTACTGCCGGGTTAAAACCCAAAGCCAACTTTTATGGCGGATGGGAAAGCGAAACCCTGGCCGGGCATAGCCTGGGGCATTATTTATCGGCCTGTGCCCTCATGTATCATTCCTCGCATATCGATGAATTTAAAAAACGGGTCGATTACATGGTTGACGAGCTTTACGCATGTCAGCAAACAAAAGGAACCGGATATATCGGCGCGCTAAACAGTGTGTCGGAAATTTTTGAAAAGGAAATTGCAAAAGGAAACATCCGCTCCCAGGGATTCGACTTGAATGGGTTGTGGGCTCCTATCTACACACAACACAAAGTAATTCAGGGGTTGATTGATGCTAACCAATTATTAGGCAATCAAAAAGCGTTAGAAGTTGCTGTAAAATTTGCCGATTGGCTCGATGCGGTTGTTTCGGGTTTAAATGAAAAACAGATGGAAGAGCTGATGGTTTGCGAGATTGGCGGCATCAGTGAAGCGATGGCTAATTTAAGCTGTATTACCAAAAACGAAAAATACCTGAAGCTGGCAAATAAGTTCTACCACAAACAGGTGCTCGACCCTTTATCACATGGAATTGATTGCCTGGCCGGAAAACATGCCAACACGCAAATTCCAAAGATCATCGGTCTGTCACGGTTGTTTGAAATTTCCGGCGATTCGGGTTTCAAAAAAACCTCAGAATTCTTTTTCGATCGGGTGGTGAATCACCATTCGTACGTTACCGGCGGAAATGGCAATCACGAGTATTTTGGTTCTCCCGACACATTGAGCAACATGCTAAGCCAGGAAACTACGGAATCGTGCAATGTGTATAATATGCTCAAGCTTTCCCAGCATTTGTTTACGTGGGATGCCTCTGCTTCCGTTGCCGATTATTACGAACGAGCTTTGTTTAATCACATTCTGGCATCACAAAATCCTGACGATGGACATGTGGTTTATAACCTGGCTCTTGAAATGGGCGGTTATAAAGAATTCCAGGATCCGAACTACTTCACCTGTTGCATCGGAACCGCCATGGAAAGCCATTCAAAATATGGGCAAAATATCTATTTTTATAATAACGAGGAACTTTTTGTGTTTCAGTACATCGCTTCAAAACTGAACTGGAAACAAAAAGACGTGATCATTACACAGGAAACACAATATCCTGAAAGTCAGAAATCTGTTTTTCATTTTTCATGTAAAAATCCGGCCCGGTTTGCATTTAACGTTCGGTATCCTAATTGGTGTAAAAATGGTTTCGAAGTTTTAGTAAATGGAAAAAGAGAACGGGTGAAAATGCAGCCGGGCTGTTATGTTTCAATAAACCGCAAATGGAAAAATGGCGATGTGGTGGAGGTTAAAATGCCATTTGAACTGCGTTATGAACCCATGCCCGATAACAAAAATCGGATTGCCCTGATGAATGGACCTCTGGTTTTGGCCGGAGAGCTTGGTTCTATTGAGAATCCAAAAGCTCTCGATCCGTTGTTTGTTCCTGTTTTCCGAACCGAAACGCTTGATCCAAAGTCGTGGGTTATTCCCGTCGAAGGAAAAGAAAATTATTTTAAAACCGTGGGCGTTGGCTATCCACACGATGTTACGTTAAAACCTTTATATCTATACAATAATGAGCGCTATTCGGTTTTCTGGGATGTCTTTACCGAAGAATCCTGGAAAGAATACAATAAAGAAAATCAGACAAAGTTAGAGGAACAGCGAAAAATTGATGCCAAAACTATTGATTTCTTTCAACCGGGCGAGATGCAACCCGAACGGGATCATAACTTTAAAGGTGAAAATCTGGATTTAGGAATTTTACACGGCCGAAAATATCGGCTGGCATACAAAAGCTGGATGTCGTGCGACCTGAAAATTCAACCTCAAAAAACAAATCTCCTGTTGATTGATTACTGGGGAGCCTTTACCGGAAGTAAAACATTTGATGTTTTTATTGATGACACAAAAATTGCCACCGAAAATCTTTCAGCTATAAACAAGGGACTCTTTTTAACCCGCATGTACGAAATTCCTCAACAGATCAGTAAAAGCAAAAACAAAATCACCATCCGGTTTGTAGCCCACAATGGTCACAGGGCTGGCCCTGTTTTTGGAGTCCGGACCATTCTCAATTAATTTAAAAGGACTATATTCACATTGTTTCGTCGCTTTTCTCTCTGCAGTGCCGACACTTAATGTAAAAGTAGGATGGCTGTTGTTGGGTTTATAAGATTTCTTTATACCAAATAGCCCTCGTTGCTTTGCATCCGCGTTCATATATATCAAAGTAGCATTGCTTTTTAAACATTCTGATACTATTTTTATCTCCATTTTAATTTTTACCAAATGAAAACTCGTTTCCGGTTTCTTTTGTGCCTGTTGAGTTTCCCGGTTTTAAATTCTTATTCCCAGGAATCACTTTCAGCCGAAGGGTTTTACTTTAAAATGCGGGAAAAACCAGCTTGCTATGTAATTGATGTACGCGATTCTGCCTCGTTTGCCGGACTTTTTTTTAAACAATCGGTTTGGCTTCCTTCTAAAGAAAAACTCCTTACATTTACTGACAGTGCCGACCGGGATGTTCCGGTATTTGTATATTGTGCTGAAGGGATACGAAGTATTTCTGCCATGAAAATACTGATTGATAAAGGGTTCAAAGAAATTTATAATCTGAAAAAGGGAATTAATCAATGGCCCCAACAATGGAAAGATTCCGAAAATTTAATGAATAAAATACCCGACTGATGGAAAAGAAAAAAATGGTTGTGCTTACAGGTGCCGGCATGAGTGCCGAAAGCGGTATCAGTACCTTTCGCGATTCCGGGGGACTATGGGAAAAATACCGGATTGAAGATGTGGCCTCCCCCGAAGCCTTTGCCAAAAACCCGAAACTGGTGCTCGATTTTTACAACCTGCGCCGCAAACAATTGGACGAAGTCCAACCCAACGTGGGACATTTGTTTTTATCCCGTTTGCAAGAATTCTTTGATATGTTTATTATCACTCAAAACGTGGATAATTTGCATGAGCGGGCCGGAAGTAAAAATATATTACATCTTCATGGTGAATTAACAAAAGTTCGAAGTTCAAAATATCCTCAACTTATTTACGATATTGGTACAAAAGCCATCCAACTGGGCGATGTTTGTGAAAAAGGGACCCAACTCCGGCCTCATATTGTTTGGTTTGGCGAATCCGTTCCTGCCATAGAAGCCGCTGTGGAACTAACTGCGCAAGCAGACATTTTTGTAATTATCGGAACTTCACTAAATGTTTATCCCGCGGCAAGTTTGGTAATGTATGCCCCGGCTGGCTCTCGAAAATTTCTTATCGACCCCAATCCTGTTGAAATACCTTATGGGTTGAAGTTCACGGTCATCAAAAAATCGGCTGGTGAAGGAACCAAAGAACTTGAAAAACTACTTTTATCCATATAAAATGAAAAACTGTTTTTTATTAATAATTGCTTTTTTGCTTGGCTCTGCTCCTCTTTTTGCTCAGGAATTTAATGCCGGTATTACGGGAGGATTGGTTGCCTCGCAGCTCGACGGCGACAGATATGAAGGGTACAACAAAGCCGGAATGGTCGGTGGAATCTATGTAAACAGGTTTGTAACCAAAAAAACGGCTTATCAACTTGGCCTACGCTACATACAGAAAGGAAGCAAACGTGCAGATTCCAAAAATGGGGTTTATTACAAATCGATCCTCAACTGCATAGAAATCCCCGTGTCGTTCCGATATTTTGTTGCCGAAAAAATTGATCTGGAAGGGGGCCTTTCTTTGGCATATCTTATAAATGCCAAAGAAGATACCGATGGAACAGGTTTGTTGCCGGCCAACCCGGAATTTAATAAGTTTGAATTATCGGGACTGTTGGGAGTTAGCTACCATTGGTCGAAAAAACTGGCTTTTGGCGCTCAGTTTAATTATTCCATAACCCCGGCCCGGTCCTATTCTAGCGGATACGAAGCCTTTATGGACAAGGGCCAACATAACAACTGCCTTTGCTTTTTGGTATCGTACGATTTTACAAGCTGGCGGTAAGTAAAACCACAACTAAAGGATTATTCGCTGAAACAAGAATTTAACTTACCTTTGCATTTGGGAATCAAATGTATAATCAGTCATGCTGTTTCAAAATTTTCGCCTTCTTTTTTTGGGTTTGTTTTTGTTGGGAACCTTTTCTGCCCAAGGTCAGGATGTGGCCGCCGATATGAAGCGGCTGGTTAATTTTAAAAAGATGGTTCCAAAAAACCAAACCATTTATACCCGGCAACGGAAGGCTCAATATGAATCGTGGAAAAAAAACCAGATTCCTTCCAATTTTCAAATTCCCCTTGATCTGCAGAGTTACCGTGACGATAATTCGCTCAAATATTATGTCATTTATAACCCATCATACAAAACAGGTGTAGGCTATGTGCCTTCAAACCTGGTTCAATATTATGAAGAGGAGGCATGGTTTGCTTATCAAAAACTGGGAAGCGATGCCCCAAGTTTGAGCATTGTTTTGGCCCAGCAGTTTACCGAATCGGCGTTCAACCCACAGGCCATCGGCGATAATAACATGAGTCTTGGGCTGCCTCAGCTTTACTTAAAAACAGCCAAATATCTTTACAAAACCGATAAGGAAACATGGAAGGAGTTTTTTTATTTTGATAAACGTGGGAAGCACCATTTTAGAAGCACAAGAGCTATGGTAAAATTTCCTTTCGTGTTTCTTCCTGCTATCAAAAATTATCAGTTCGAAACCAAATTTGAAAGTATAAAAAGCTACAACGGTACTGGCGACGAAGCCATAAAATATGCCGAAAAGGTCATGCGCCGAAGTTTGTTTTACGAAGAGCTTTTTGCTCAATACAATGCCGTTCCTTTAGATACCTCCCATTTTAAAGAAAACCTGTTTGGGATGATCAATTTTACTTTGATGGCCCGAAATCAAAATCCAATTGACCCTGATCTCATGGATAAAATTTTTGCCAATGCTTTGGCAGAATTCTATTCTGGGTATGTACGTACCACCTACATACAGCATTATCAAGTTCCCGTTTTTGAGAACCTTCCAAGATTTGCCAGCCAGGAAGAGGATTATTTAGTTCCCGTGGACGGCAAAGATTATTACATTATCGTGGAGGATGGCCAGGTCGTTTATAATTATTTTTCTTCTTCCGAAGAGCTTTTTAAAACACTAAAACACATAAAAAATAACGGTTATTATTTGTATTATGTTGAAAAGAGGAAACGGGTAAAAGTTACCGACTTGAAAAAGGTCGGTAAACGGCAAGTATATTCAAACATCAAACCTGGAGACAAAATTTATATTCCTCCGGGGACTATTATCAAATCGCCAAAAACCAATTTAGCTGTAATGATTCAATAATTGGTGTTTATTGGTTTATAATGATTTGTTTTACAACGGTTCCCTGGCTGGTGGTGACCCGCACAAAATATGCTCCTGAAATCAAGTGATCGATAGAAACTTCCGTTCTGCCATGTCCTTTTATCACATGTACACCGTCAACGAAATTTCCATTAGTAGCAATAATCTCCACTAGTTGGATAATTTGATCCGTTTTTGTTTCAATAAACAACTGGTTTGTTGCTGGATTGGGAACAATGGTTATTTGATTCACAAATTCCGGTTCGTTGATGCCTACAACAATATTGGCCGGATGCGGTGCTATGATGGTATATCCCGGGTCAAAAACAACGCTGTTTACCACGAACCCTGGATCAACTGTAAATTTTTGGTTGTTTTGGGTTTGGTGAAAAACCACCAATAATGAATCATTGGTTCCCTCAAATTTAATAGGAACTTTCATGGCATAAAATGGCACCGAACTGTGGGTTGTGCTCTGGTTTATAACAACCGATACCGATTGATCCGTTTCCTGAATCCACGAAATGGAATATTTCGGGTATCCTTCTCCGTAATACCAATTATCGAAGTATGTTGTTAATGTGGTGTCGGCAGCATCTTCAAAAAAGTTTTTAACCTGCATGGCTGAAGCAAATTTTCCTTTAGTCCCTGCGCCGGTTAACATATTTTTCAATCCGGCAAAAAAGGCCACATCGCCAATCTGGTTGCGCAATTGATATAAAATCAACCCTCCCTTTTGGTAGGTCAGATAATAATTGAAAATCCGGTTTATATCGGTGGTGTCTTCTACATAAATACTCCCTGTTTTGGCATTATCAAGCACTAATCCCATCCGGTCCTTTTTCCAATTCAAAAAACTCTCGGGATGTAAGTTTTCCTGTGTCACACATTCACAAAAAACGGCAAATCCTTCATTCACCCATATATCATGCCATGAGGCGCAAGTTACATAATCGCCAAACCACTGATGCGAAAGCTCGTGGGCTATCAACCCCTGCGAAAACCCTCCCATAAACGACATGGTTTGGTGTTCCATCCCTCCTCCCCAACCAAACTGGGCGTGCCCATATTTTTCTTTATAAAAAGGATAAGAAATAAACAAGTTGCTATATAATTCAATTACATCCACCGTATATTCCGTCAGTGGTTCAGCCCAATCGCGGTCTTCGGGATACACATAATTCAATATCTCAACCTGGTTGTTTTCATCTACTTGTGCGGTATGTGAATACGCATCATAATTGGTTACCGCAATGGCCACCAAATATGTTGCTATTGGATAGCGGTGTTTCCAATAGGTTGTTTTAAAGCTGCCTTCTGTCTTTTCATAAATCAATTTCCCGTTTGAGGCGACTTTATTTCCTATGGGGGTTTTTACATAAACATCCAACGAATCAATTTTATCGTTAAGCGACTGTTTGCACGGCCACCATTCCATTGCTCCATAGGGTTCCGACAATGTCCAAAGAATAGGAACGCTATTATGTTCTGCTGTGGCAAAAGAACCAAATCCGGTTAATGACGAGGGGATTCCTTTGTAATAAACCGCTAAAGAGTCGATGGTTTGCGATACCAGAGCCGATGGTAAATTAATTTCCAAACTATTGTTTTGGTGTATATAATTCAACTTTTGGGCATGATAAACCACACTGTCCACCGTTAATTCAGTAATCAGATCAAAATATACTTTGTCAAAAGAATTGGTTAACGTCTTAAAATAACTGGTTACTGACCCTTTGATATAATACTCCGCTGGATCAACTTCCCAATTTATCCTATGATATATTAAATCATAGTTGTGATAATTATTTGCTGTTTGATAGGATTTTCTTTTTGAAAAAGCGTTTTTTTCGTTCTCCAGAAGGTTTTTAAATTCTTTGTTTTGAGCCCAGTTTGCTTGAATTATAAACACAAACAAGAGTGTACTATATACAATCCTTTTCATAGTTAAAGGCATTAACGGTTTTTATTTAATTGGCGTTTTTCCTTTCGGTAAAATCTACTTTTTGCTTTAGTGTTCTTTCCTGACAAGAATATTTAAAAGTAATTAAATTTCTTTCATTTGCTTCACAATTTATTCCTTTTCCTTTTTTGATCATGAGCTTCTGAAGAATTCATATACTTTTGTATCAATTCAATGGCGAACAAGTTAAAAAATAATATATGGCTTTTGTAACGGGAGGTACCGGGTTGGTTGGAGCCCGACTGATTTTTGATTTGGTGGAAAAAGGAGAATCGGTGGTGGCCTTAAAAAGGAAACAAACCCCTGTTTCCAAGTTTGAATTTCTTGTCTCCTTCTATGGCTCCTCGCTTGAAAAAATAAATGAAAAAGTGACGTGGGTCGATGGCGACATCAATGATTATGACTCTCTTTTGGCGGTTATACCTGAAAATTCAAGTGTCTTTCATTGTGCCGCCGAGGTTTCGTTTCATCCCGGGAACGCAAAAAAAATTCTCCAGTCAAATGTTGAAGGTACCACAAATGTGGTTAATGCCTGCTTGGTAAAAAATGTGGCGAAACTTTGCCACGTCAGCAGTATCGGTGCCTTAGGAGGTAAAATTAATGGTCCCATAATAAATGAAGACACTCCTTGGTCTCCTCCCGGAAAATCAAGTTACTCATTGAGCAAATATTATTCTGAATTAGAAGTCTGGCGAGGTACTGCCGAAGGTTTGAATGCGGTTATCGTAAATCCTGCGGTTATCCTTGGTCCCGGTGATTGGCAAAAAGGAAGCCCCTCCCTTTTCCATTTGGCCGCAAAAGGACAACCTTTTTATACCCTAGGCTCCACAGGATATGTCGATGTGCGCGATGTTACCCGGGCCATGATTTATTTGATGGATTCTCACATCCAATCAGCGCGATTTGTTTTATGCGCGGAAACATTAACCTATAAGGAGCTTTTTACTAAAATTGCTCATTCCTTACAAGTACCTCCTCCCAGGATTTATGCCAACCGTTTTCTTACTTCCCTAGCCTGGAGAGCAGAATGGGTAACATCAAAGCTTTTGGATAAGGAACCAAAAATGACCCGCCAAACACATCGGGTTTCGCACATAATGGATGTTTTTAATGGAAATAAGATTACCGAAAACAATACGTTTGCATATACGCCTATTGAAGAAACCCTGTTTTTTATTGCGCAATTATATCAAACATCAAATCAATCTGTTAATTTTTAAGCTGATTTAACGGCCATTTCTTTAGCATTAAATAATGACAAACAGACTTTTCATTTTAGTTTTTTTTCTGGGTCTTGTGGGCAATCCCCTTTATTCTCAATGCCTTTCAAAAAACAAAATTGCAGCCGCAGGGGAAGAGGCTACATACGCTGTTTTTTATAATCTGGGTTTTGTGTGGATGAATGCCGCTGAGGTATCATTCAGTACAAAATTGACAAAATACCAGGGGAAAAACGCCTTCCTCTTTATTAGCAAGGGCCAGACCTTACCAAATTTTGATTGGCTTTTTAAAGTCCGCGACTCCTTTCAATCCATTGCCGACACGGCTACATTGCAACCTTATTGGTTTCGGCGCGATAACCATGAAGGAAACTATTCCGTTAAAAGTACGCAGGTTTTTGATTACATAAATAAAAAAGCCTTTTGTGATGTAACAACCAGTAAAACAGCACTAAAACGGGACACTTTGCCACTAAAAGGTTGCGTTCTCGATGTTCTTACCGCCATTTATGCCAGCAGGAACATTGAATTCAACCATTTGAATAAAAACGATTTGATCCCCCTTTCAATTCTTATCGACAACCAAATTTTTCCGTTATATATTCGGTATCTTGGGCCAGAAATAATTTTGAACCATGACAATAAAAAATTTGCCTGTCAAAAATTTTCGATTCTTTTAGTGGAAGGGACCATTTTTAGCGGTGGCGAAGATATGACTGTTTGGGTTTCCGACGACTTGGCCCGCGTGCCTATCCGGGTAGAGGCAAAAATTCTTATCGGCTCCGTTGTGGCTAATGTTTCTAGCTTTAAAGGAACCAAATACCCCATGACTTCTGAAATAATTACCTCCGAGTGATATAACTTTGAGCCAAATTGTAAAAAAAATTTAATTTTGTGACATTATTCTTAAATACTAACAATTGAGAGCCGTGGATAACTTGAAAGAATTCAATTCCGCATCCGGAAAAGGAACCGGATATAAAATAACTATTACTGTTTTACTTTTGCTATTAGCCGGTGTTTCCTATTTGTATTTTAATCAAACCGAACAGACCGAGCAGAAAATTACTGAGTTAACACAGGTAAGCCACGAAAAAGAAGATTTGACTTTCCAATTTCAAAATCTTTTGGATGATTATGATCAACTGGAAACAACCAATGATAGCATTGCCTCCCAATTGTCGCATGAAAAGGAACGGATTAAAACCCTCATGAACCAGCTCCGGGTAACAAAAACCGAGAATAAAGTACAGATTGAAAAATATAAAAAAGAGCTTCAAACGCTTCGTGACATCATGAAAGGTTTTATACACCAAATTGATTCGTTAAATACCTTGAACATTGTGCTTACTGAAGAAAACACTCAAATAAAAAAGCAAATAACAACGGCAAAAACCGAAAACAAAAAGCTCACGGAAAAGTACAACGAGGCGGCAAACAAAGTTGCCCTTGCTTCAGTTATTAAAGCAATTGATGTTACAATGATTCCTTTGAACCAAAAAGGGAAAGAAACAACCCGCGCTAAAAAAACCAAACGCTTTTCGGTGAGTTTTTCACTCGATGAAAATGTTATTGCCCTCAAAGGGACAAAAAATGTATACATCCGGATTACTGATCCTCAGGAACATATCCTCATACAGGACAATCAGCCTGTTTTTTCTTATGAAGGAGAAGAGATTGCCTACTCAGCCCTGCGGCAAATTGAATATGATGGGAATACAACCAATACCGTGGTTTATTTTGAGCACACCGAAGAAGGAACCCTACTTGAAGGTTCCTACAAGGTGGATATTTTCTGCGATGGAAGTATGATCGGTTCAGGAACAGCCCAACTTAAATAAAGCATTTATTGTTCCTTAATCTCTATGTCGTAAGAAAGGTTCATGGCTTTTTTATAAACTGCCGAAACACCACAATATTTTTCCATGGAAAGATCAATGGCTTTTCTCAGTTTTTCTTCAACCAAATCAGCTCCTGCAAATTCATAAATAATTTTCATGTCCTGAAAGTGCTTTGGGTGTTCTTCGGTTAAATTACCCTCAATCCGGACATTAAATGCAGCAACCTCAACATGCATCTTTTTTAATATCGAAACCACATCCATTCCGGTACATCCGGCTAAAGCCACCATCATTAATCCCTTTGGACGTGGCCCTAAGTCGTGTCCACCAACTTCGGGAGCAGCATCTACTGTAATTTTATGGCCGTTCAATTCTGTTTCAAACGCCATTTCTCCCTTCCAATTCATGTTTATTGAAGTTTTCATAATCTCTTTTTTATGCAAACATATGCAATTATCTACATTTATTAAAACGGAATAAAGCAAAATGTGTTTCAACAAAATCGCTTTCTTTAGGTGGGTTTGGGTCTTTTATGTGTAAAAATCATATTTATATTTAAAAAGAACAATCAAAGACAATGTTAAAAGCGGAAAAAATTTAATTTTGTGACTGATTTTAATATCATTTACCCACAGAATAACCTCCGAATTGATGAATTATTTAGTTGTGCGATGAAAAACAATACCTCGATCCCCACTTGTAGAGAATGCCTTACTGGAAATAAATCCATCCTTTCAACCCTTAACGAGCAAGAATTAGACCGTTTGATTTTTGACAAAAACTGTAATTTTTATAAAAAAGGCTCTACCATTTTTCATGAAGGTAACCGGATCCACCATTTCTATTGCATCCATTCAGGTATTGTTAAAATGTATAAAACCGGCATTGAAGGAAAAGAACAAATTGTTTCGTTTGCCAAAGCCGGAGATATTATTGGGTATCGTTCTATTTTAAGCCACGAATCGGCTTGTACCACAGCAAAAGCCATTGAAGATGTGGTTGTTTGCGCCATTTCTGCCGAAAGCATGTTTTTTCTTATTGAACATAACAGCCGATTTTCCATGGAACTGATGCAGTTAGCTTGTAAAGAATTAGGCGAAGCCAATCAGTTTTTGACCGATATTGCTCAAAAATCTGTCCGCGAAAGGTTAGCTGAGGTTTTAGTTAAACTTAAAGAAACTTTCAGCCTTGATACCGATGGTTATTTAAAAGTATCACTTACCCGTGAAGAGTTGGCAAGCCTGGTTGGTACTGCAACCGAATCGGTAATCCGTTTATTGTCCGAATTCAAATCCGATAAGTTTATCGACATTAACGGCCGGAAAATCCGGATTTTAAATGAAGAGCGTTTGCGTAAACTTAGCAGTTATTATTAAACCATGATTCGAGTATTTTTACTTTTATTGATTGTGCTGATTGCATTAAATTTTTATTTAATGTATGTCATCGATAACTCTACCCTGAGTGAAAAACAGAAAAACATCAGCAAGTGGTTGGTTTGGTTGCTCCCTTTTGTCTGGGCATTCATGCTGTTTTATTACAACAAGAATTTTAAAAAATAGCCGCTCCAAAATCGTCCCTTTCTTGTTTACCTGTTTTTTAATTCCTTTTTCTCGCAATTATTTGCGAACCACAATTTGTTTCTAAAGGGTTTTGAATAATTTTGCTCCTCTTTATAAATTAAACCGAATCGTATGTTTTCAGGAATTGTTGAAGAAACCGGTAAAGTTGTTTTCATTGAAAAAAATCAGGAAAACATCAATATTACCATTGGCTGCTCCTTTGTGGGAGATTTAAAAATTGACCAAAGCGTGGCCCATAATGGCGTTTGCTTAACCGTTGTCCGGAAATCGGGAAATAATTACACAGTAACTGCCATTCAAGAAACTTTGATAAAATCAAACCTTGGAGAATTATCGACTGGGAGCTTGGTAAACCTGGAACGCAGCATGACGCTTGATAAATTGCTCGATGGCCATTTGGTGCAAGGTCACGTGGACCAGACCGCGGTCTGTACCAATATTGAAGAAGCCGATGGCAGTTGGTATTTTACCTTTGAATACGATGCAACAAAAGGGAATATTACTGTTGAAAAAGGTTCTATTTCTGTGGATGGAGTAAGTCTAACGGTGGTTAATTCTCAAGAAAAAACGTTTCAAGTAGCCATCATTCCATATACCTATGAACATACAGTTTTTCATACTTACAAAGTAGGTTCAAAAGTCAACCTTGAATTCGACATCATTGGAAAATACATCACCAAAATAATGAAACTCCAACTGGTAAAGTAGCTTTCTTTTTTCTTGAAACTATTATAATTGTGCCGAAGTGCTTTAATTATTTAACGATGCTGAATTAAGTTATCCAATAAAAATTCTGTCATGATCCAATCTTGGTTTACCATATCCCCCTTTTATTTAAAGAGATGGCCTACACAACCCCTCCAAATTGGTGCTTTAAAACTGGGTTCTGGTTTTCCTGTTAGGGTGCAATCAATGGCAAATACACCAACCAGTAATGTAGAGGCATCAGTAAACCAAGCAATAGAAATCATTCTTGCCGGTGGTGAGTTGATCCGTTTTACCGTTATCAATTCTCAAGATGCAGAGGCACTTAAGCAAATCAAAGAAAAATTAACCGTTCTGGGACATTCCGTTCCTTTGGTGGCAGATGTTCATTTTAATCCAATCCTTGCTGACATTGCTGCCAAATATGTTGATAAAGTCCGCATAAACCCGGGCAATTACTTAGACAAGCGGGCTTCGTTTAAAAAAGTTTTTTATTCCGATGAGGAATATGCCCAAGAATTATCAAAGCTTGAAGAACGGTTTGTTTCCTTTTTGTCAATCTGCAAAGAACACCACACGGCCGTAAGGATTGGAACCAACCATGGTTCATTATCGGACCGTATCATGAGCCGATATGGGGACACCCCCTCAGGAATGGTTGAAGCAACGATGGAATTCCTCCGGATCTGCAAAAAACATGGATTCACAAACGTCGTTGTGTCGCTCAAATCGAGCAATACCCGCGTGATGGTTCATGCTTACCGTTTATTGGCATTACAGATGCATCGGGAACAAATGCGTTTTGCTCTGCACCTTGGTGTTACCGAAGCCGGAAACGCTGAAGATGGCCGTATTAAATCTTCCGTAGGTATTGGCACATTAATGCACGACGGTTTGGGCGACACTATCCGGGTTTCGTTAACGGAACATCCCGCGAAAGAAATTCCGGTGGCAAACCTTTTGATTTCGCATTTCGAAAATCTATCCAAAAATCAGCATTCTTTAAAAGTAAATCCTTGTTACGATCCCTATTCTTACAACAAGCGTTTTTCATTTGCCGTCGGTAAAACCGGAGAATCGAATGCTCCTGTTGTAATTGCTGATGTTTCAAATGAACTCATGCTGTCTGAAGAAATTTTTTTACAACTTGGGTTTTCGTTCAACGTACAAACAAAAACCTTTGAACGTGGCGACTTATCGCCAGATATACTGTTCACCGGAAATTTAACCATTCCTCGTTCTTTAAACATTGATGTTACCCTCGTGTCCAACTCTTCGGATTGGTTCCCTGACTCAGTTACTTTTCCACTCTTTACGTGGGATGACTACCAACAATCTGACATTAAATCTTCAAAACAAAATTGGGTACTGGTTTCCTTTTTTCAACTTAGTGAGGCTTCCGTTTTAAAGAAAATAAAAGAAGATACTACAGCCGTACTCGTAGTATTTTCTGAAAATGATAACTACACCCAGGAAATCCGTGCCTGCATCAACATCCTTATCGAAAACCAAATTACCAATCCTGTTATTATCAAAAAGGAATACCCGAAATTTTCGTTGTCTGATTTTCAAATCATCAGTGCCGCTGATTGTGGTCTGTTTTTTATTGATGGTTTAGCCGATGGCCTCTGGATACAAGCCGGAGATGTTCCTGCCCAATCTGTGGTAGAAACCGCTTTTGGAATTTTGCAAGCAAGCCGTACCCGCACCACAAAAACGGAATACATAAGCTGCCCATCTTGTGGCCGGACATTGTTTGATATTGAAGCCTCTTTGGCTAAAGTTAAATCTACAACACAACATTTAAAAGGATTAAAAATAGCCGTGATGGGTTGTATTGTCAATGGTCCGGGTGAAATGGCCGATGCCGATTATGGGTATGTAGGAGCCGGCCCTGGAAAAGTTTCTTTGTATAAAGGAAAAGAGTTGGTATTAAGAAACATTGATGCCAATAGTGCCGTGGATGAATTACTGGCTTTGATCAATCAGAACCAGAAAAGTCATTAATGTTTCTTCTTCCTTATTGACTCAGCCGTTAAAGTACGATTTGATAATTCTGTTCTTTTGCTTCGGCAGCCAATTCACTAACGGTTTTGCTTTTGTAAAGAGTTATCATTTGATGTCGGCTCTCATCAAATTCATTATGCAAAGCACAATATCCTCCCTCTTTTTTATTGGAATCGCACGAACCAGCACCAAGCAAACAGGAATGAAACAATTCATCGCCATCCATTTCAAAAATAATATCATACAACGTAATGTTGTCAGGGTTTTTCCCGATTCCAAAACCTCCATTAGGTCCCTTTGTTGAGGATAATATTTTTCGCCGAACTAGCACCTGAAGAATCTTTCCTAAAAAAGGTGATGGGATTTCTAAGGAATCAGAGATTTTTTTAATGCCTATTTTCTGACCATTTGAGGCATGAACAGCCAAATAAATAACGGCTCTAATGGCATACTTGCTCGTGTTTGAAAGCATTGGATTTATTTTAGTGGTATTTTATCAATTCTTGTTTGGTGCCTTCCCCCTTCAAACTGAGATGTTAAAAACGCATCCAAAATTTTTGTGGCAAGTTCATAATCAATAAAACGGGCCGGCAAAGAACAAACATTCGCATTATTATGCTGCCTGGCTAAAGCGGAAATTTCAGGATTCCAACATAATGCCGCCCTTATTCCCTGGTGTTTATTGGCAGTCATATTTATACCGTTTCCACTTCCACAAATAGTGATACCAAAGTCAAAACCTCCTTTTTCAACCGCTTCGGCCAATGGATGAGCTGCATCAGGATAATCCATGCTCTGCAAAGAATGGGTTCCAAAGTCTGTGGTTTTATGTCCTAACAATTTTAAATAGACAATTAGTTTCTCTTTTAATTCATACCCCGCGTGATCGCAAGCAATTGCTAAATTCATGAATGATTCCCTTTTTAATATTGATTCAAAATTATAGAATAATTTAATACCTGAATGTGTTTTTTAAAAATTTGATTGGTTATTGACTGATTAATAATCATTTTGAAAAGTCAATAGCTAAATAAAAGAAATTGATGGAAACTTTTTAACATGGTTAATTATTTGAACGAGTGTCGTTTAAAATCATCCGTTTTCAGTTTTATTTGATTTCCAGGGTCGTTTCAAATTTACTCGTTGTTAATAGCCTGTCTTTATTGTTCATAATTTTTTGGATGAATTCTAACTCTTTTATTTGGTTTTCTTGTGATAATAGCCAAATACACCTTTTACCATAATAACCAAAACATTGTTTCATTTTGTTCCTGCTTTTATTTAACAGTTTATAAACTTATTTTAGGGTTCGGGCTGCTAACTTTTTATTAACAGAAACTTTATAAACAAATTGTTAATTTTGCAATTATATATTTGATATACAAAATGTTGATTTTTTTGCTCTTGTTAAAAAGGATTGTTCAAACTACTAATAACAAATTATACAAACACTTGCTCTCTTTTTTGTAAACACAATTAACAGGATATAATCATCAACATTAGTTTTGAATTAATTTAAAAAGAATATTATTATTTATGTTTGTGAAAATTGTTAAAAGCTTTAATTCAAAAATTGGTACAAATTATGAATGTCAGTAATATTCCTCTATTTGTAAAATACATTTGTCTAAATTGATTAAAAGTAGTTGTTATGGATATTATACAAGAAATAAAAAAACTTAAAAAACAGAAAAATGCAATTATTTTAGGTCACTTTTATCAGTTACCTGAAATTCAAGATATTTCTGATTTTATTGGCGATAGTTTGGCATTGGCTCAACAAGCTGAAAAAACAGAGGCCGATTTAATTATTTTTGCCGGTGTTTCATTTATGGCTGAAACTGCCAAATTAATAAACCCTACCAAAAAGGTAATATTACCCGATTTAAATGCAGGCTGCTCTTTAGCCGACAGTTGTCCGGCCGAAGACTTTAAAAATTTTAAAGTTAAATATCCCGATCATTTAGTGGTAAGTTATATCAATACAACTAATGCTATTAAGGCATTGAGTGATATTATTTGTACATCGAGTAATGCTTTGGCAATTATTAATTCTTTTCCTAAAGAACAAAAGTTGATTTTTGCTCCAGATAAAAATTTAGGAAATTATTTAAATAAAATGACAGGTCGTAATATGGTTGTTTGGCCTGGCGCATGTCATGTTCATAAACGTTTTTCATTAGAGCGTATTTTACAGATTAAAGAAGAAAATAAAGAAGCAAAAATAATTGCACATCCTGAATGCGAACCGGAAGTGCTTATTGTGGCCGATTTTATTGGTAGTACCACTTCACTTTTAAATTTTACCAAAAAAGATAATAGCAATATTTTCATAGTTGCTACTGAAACAGGGATTTTACATCAGATGCGTAAATCGAATCCTGGAAAGACTTTTATTGCTGCTCCTCCCGATGATGCCACTTGTGCCTGTAACGATTGTTTTTTTATGAAACTAATTACTCTTGAAAAAATATATAAATCATTAGTAACTGAAAATCCTGAAATTACATTAGATATTGAAACAGCTGATAAAGCTTTGATTCCTATTCGCAGGATGCTTGATTTAAGTGAGAAACTTGGATTGTAATATGAAATTTTTTTTGATAATAGTTGTTTTAATTGTCAATGTTAATTATTGTTTGGCTCAAGTAAAAAACATTGAAACTGAGAATGGTGTAAATATTTACTATTATCCAAATGGTGTTATTTCAAGTAAAGGAATGATGCAAAATTCTGAACCAAATGGCATTTGGGAATCGTATCATGTAAATGGTAATTTAAAAAGTTTTGGTAAATGGAATAATGGAGTTATTGATAGTATTTGGATTTTTTATAATGAAAACGGAAGTATTCATAGTAAAATAAGTTATTTGAATGGTAAGAAAAATGGTTATTATATTAAGTATTTAAATAATTTTAACGGAGATGATTCTATTAATATAGGAATAAAAAGTAAAGAATTATATATAGATAACGTTAAAAGTGGCCTTTCTGAATTTTATTATGATAATGGAAAAAAATTTTTGATTGAAAATTATAAAAATAGTTTACGGAATGGTTTTTCTAAAGTATTTGATACTACAGGTTTAGTAGTACAGCTTATTGAATACCGAAATGGAATAGAAATAGAAAGACAAATTATTAATCAGTATAAGAATGGAAAGAAAATAGGAATATGGAAAGAATTTCATTCAAACGGAAGACTGAGTAAAGAAGCTTATTATTTAGAAGGTAAATTAAATGGTTTAGTTAAAGAATATGATTTCTTTGGAGAACTTATTTCATCATTTCGGTATGAGAATGATATAATCATTGATAGTACATTTATTCTTGAAACTGATATACAAGTTGTTGAAGAATTTTATAATACAGTAAATGAATTTGGTGAGAAAATAAAAAAGACTAGTGGAAGTTTTAAAAATAATAAACCTATTGGAGTTCATCAAATTTATGATTCAACGGGTAGGGTAGTTAGTAGTAAAATTTATGATGATAAGGGTAATTTAACTGCTGAAGGTGTTGTGAATGTTGAGGGTGATAAAGTAGGAGAGTGGAAATTTTATTATGAAAATGGAGCTATAAAATCAAAGGGAAGTTATCAAAATGATTTAAGAATAGGAGTGTGGTATTATTACTACACGAATGGATTTATTGAGCAAAAGGGTTTTTTCAATAAAGGGTTGCCTCATAAAGAATGGATTTGGTACTACGAAAATGGTTCTGTTAAACGGGAAGAAAACTATCTAATGGGTTATGAGGAAGGTGAAGTTACTGAATATGAATTAGATGGAACTGTTACTTTACATGGACAATTTGTTGAAGGTTTAAAAGAAAACTTATGGTATTATAATTATTTTTATCATACCGAGGAGGGAAACTATATTAATGATTATAGAGATGGACTTTGGATATATAAATATTATTCAGGAAGGTTACTTTTTGAAGGCAATTTTATACAAGGAATTCCTGATGGAAAACACATTTTTTATTATGAAAATGGCAACTTGAAAGAAGTGCAATTGTATGTTTCAGGAAAAAAAGAGGGTGTTTGGGAATATTATAATCGTGATGGAAAGTTAGAAAAATTATATACTTATCAAAACGATTCCCTTTTTAAAGTAAATGGTGTTATTATAAAAATTGATTGAGTTGAAAGTTTATAAAGAAATTGCTAGCCACACCCTTATTTACGGTTTAGGAACCATTATTCCCCGTATTTTAAATTATGGAATTTTAACCCCTTTATATACCTATAATTTAGCTGAGAGTAGTTTTGGTACTATTACTGAAATGTATTCTTATGTTGCATTTTTAATGGTGATACTTACTTTTGGAATTGAAACTGCTTTTTTTAGGTATAGTTCAAAAAGTGACGAAAAAAGTAAAATATTTAATCATGCTTTCACAATTCTTCTGGTTTCTAGTTCATTTTTTTTACTTAGTATTATTTTTTTTAATTCACAAATTGCTTCTATCATTGGTTATTCAAACCAAGAATATTTAATAATTGTAGTTGCCTTAATTGTTTACTTTGATGTATTGGTTACATTACCTTTAGCAAAGTTGCGACTTGAGGGTAAAGCAATACAATTTACCATTATTCGCGTTTCTAATATTTTGATTAATATAATTTTAAATGTTTTCTTTTTTATTATTTGCAAAAATTCAAATATAAATTGGTTGGCTAATTTATATAATGAAAATATTGGGGTAGGATATGCTTTTATTAGCAATTTAATAGCTACAATTTTTAATTTTTTGGTGTTGCTGCCAGCAATTGTTAAACTGAGGTTTAATTTTGATAAAAGGCTTTTCAAAGAGATGCTTTGGTATTGCCTGCCACTTGTTCTTGTTGGTCTCTCTGGTATTATAAATGAAGTTTCTGATAAACTTTTTATTAAGTATTTAACTTTACCACGGGAAAATGCTTTAAAGGAGGTTGGAATTTATAGTGCAAACTATAAATTAGCTATTTTAATGACCCTTTTTATTCAAGTTTTTCGGTACGCTGCCGAACCATTATTTTTTAAGTATTCAACATCTTCTGAGGCAAAAGATATTTATTCTAAAGTGATGACATGGTTTGTTATTTTTTGTTTAGTAATATTCTTGTTTGTTACCTTAAATATTTCAATATTTCAGTTTTTTATAGGCGAAAATTATCGTAGTGGTTTATTTATTGTACCTATTGTATTGATTGCTAATATTTTTCTAGGAATTTATTATAATTTATCTATTTGGTATAAATTAAGTGATAAAACAAACTACGGTGCCTTTATTAGTATAATTGGAGTAATAATTACAATTGTTTTGAATATTGTTTTAATACCAAAAATTGGGTATTTAGGGGGAGCTATTGCAACAATTGTATGTTATTTTATAATGATGGTACTTTCTTTACTGATTGGTCAAAAATATTATCGTATCGAATACGAAACTAAAAATATACTGGTTTATTTTCTGTTTGCATTGTTAATATATTATATAAATAATGTTTTTGCTATAGATAATCAAGTGATAAATATAATAAAAGGAAATATTTTAATTCTTTTGTTTATTGTATTTATAGTTTGGCACAAAAGAATATCTGTTAGTGAATTAAAAAATAGCTTGCTTAAAAGAAAAATTTTGAATAATGAAAATTAATATCATCAACACATCTGATAATCCTTTGCCTTCTTATGAAACGGTGAATTCTGCTGGTATGGATTTAAGGGCATTTATTAGAAGCGAAATTGTATTAAAACCTTTAGAGCGGATATTAATACCTACTGGTTTATTTATTGAGTTGCCTGTTGGTTTCGAAGCTCAAATTAGACCAAGAAGTGGATTGGCTTTTAAAAATGGGATTACTATATTAAATTCTCCAGGTACCATTGATGCTGATTATAGAGGCGAGATAAAAGTTATTTTAGTCAACTTGAGCAATGAAAATTTTGTCATAAGAAATGGAGAGCGCATTTGTCAGATGATCATCTCAAAACATGAATCAGCTGAGTTGATTGAAGTAAAAGAAATTTCTGAGACAACGCGGGGAGCTGGAGGTTTTGGACATACCGGTAAATAATTCTGTTGGGAGAATAATACAGAATTTTTAATTAAATAAATTGAAAAAGAATCGAATGAGATATTATCTGATATTTATAATTGTATTGATATTAAGTTCTTGCAAAACGCAGAGTGTTTTGGAGAAGAATGTGAAATCGATTGAAGCTTCGATAACTGAAGAAAAAAAATTTGAGTTTCGTCAAAATTTTTTTGATGCCAATTGTTCTGTTATCAAAGGAGAAAATGATGAAGCTATTAATTATTTATCGAATTGTTTACGGATTGATCCTACCAGTGGGGCCGCTTATTATAAATTGGCATCGGTTTATTTGAATAAAAACGATTTTATTAATGCCGAAAAGTATGCTGTTAAAGCAGTGGAATTCGAGAATAATAATACTTGGTATTTATATTTAGCAGGAAGTTTGTATGCTCAAAATAAAAAGTTTACTGAGGCAATAAATACTTTTGAATCATTAATTAAGTTAAATTCTTCGGAAATAGACCTATACATGAAACTTGCCGATATTTACTTAATTCAAAACGATTTAGAAAATGCAATTCGAGTGTATAATTTAACCGAAAAGAAGTTTGGAATTACCGAGTCAATTTCTCTTCAAAAGTATAAACTTTTTTTATCGCTAAAGAAAAATAGTGATGCTCAAAAGGAATTGGTTAAATTATCTAAAATCTCCGATCAAAATCCTATATATGAACGGATGATGGCCGAGTATTTTATTATGATAGGCGAAATTGATAATGCAATAAACAAGTTCAGTGAAATTATCAGGCAAAACGGAGAAGATGGATATTCGCATATTGGGTTGGCAGAATGTTATCAGTTAAAAGGCGATTATAAAAAATCAATTGAAGAAATAAAAATAGCCTTTTCTTTGGATGATGTTTCAAGTGATGATAAAGTTGATTTACTTATCAATTTTATTAAAAATGTTGGAGATAATAAAGAAGCAAAAGTCACTTCATATGAATTAACTGAAATTTTAATAAAAAAATATCCTGAGAATCCTGATTTAAATACTATTTATGCAAACTTATTAATTCAGAATGGTTTATATACCGATGCCCGTATTTATTTGCAAAATGTTTTAAAAGTGCGGAAAGATAAATACGAGATTTGGGAACAGCTTGTATTAATTGAAAACGAACTTTTAGATTGGACTGCAATGTATGAAGAGACTAAGGAAGCTTTAACCTATTTTCCTAATCAAAGTTTCATCTATTTTTTTAATGGATTTAGTGCATTTCAATTAGGAAAGTATGTTGAGTCGCAATCATCGTTTGAATTTGGATACAAACTTATTACTAAGAATGATCCTTTGCGCAAAGATTATCTCTCGTTCCTGGCTGAGGTGTATTATAAGAACAATTTAAAACAAAAATCGTTTGAGACGTTTGATTTGTTTTTAGAAATTGAGCCAAATAACATTATGGTTCTGAATAATTATGCCTATTACCTGTCATTGGAGCAAATAAATTTAGAAAAAGCCAAAGCCATGTCGTATAAGACCGTTCAAAAGGAACCGAAGAATCCTACGTATCTTGACACTTATGCTTGGGTTTTGTTTAAAATGAAGAATTATTCTGAATCAATTACTTATATTTTACAGGCGGTTGAATTGGATAATTATAAAAGCGATGTTTTGTTAGAGCACCTAGGCGATGTTTATTTTTATTTGGGAGAAGTTGATAAAGCAGTTTACTATTGGGAAACAGCATTAAAAATTGGTAAAGGAAGTGGTAAGATCAATGAGAAAATTCTTCGGAAAGAGTATATGGAATAGTTTCTTAATTTTATCGGTTTTCATTTTTGGTTGTACCGTACAAAAAAGTTTTTTAGGAAAATCAGGTGTAAATAAGAATTCTGACATTATTGCTATAAAGTATAAAGCCAATATCCTCGAATCAAAGAATTCCTATGATTTAAGCGGCACAATTAAAATTGATAATGTCAATAAATCAATTTTTTGTAATAGTGTTTCTTCTATTTATGGAATTGAGGTATTTAGGTTTATTATAAGAAACGATTCATTGTATTATATCAACAGGGTAAAGAAAGAATATTATGAAGGGGCAATCTCAGATTTTCAACAATTAAATAATGCTACATTTTCTTATAGTATTATTAAAGCTTGCTTGCTTGCTGACTTTAAAGAAAAAAATATAATTGGAGATTTTAAAAATTTAGAACCGAATAATAATATCGTTTTCGATTCAGTAGTTTACAATGAAAATGGTTTAGCGGAAGAATATTTATTTGAAAATAATCAAAGCGGAAAAATTTATTTTAAATATAAAGAATACTTTAAAAGAAACGGTTTTCCTAAAATATTGGAAATATTAATTAAATCAAATAAGAATATATTTAGAATAGAAATAGACTATGTTTCTGTTTTACAAGTAAATGACCCTATTCATTTATTTACCTGTCCGAAAAATTATACAATTATTAAATGAGATATTTATTTTTTATAATATTCATTTTACTTTCAAATTTGTTTGGTTTTACTCAAACAAAGGAGGAACTTGAAAAACAGCGCTTAGAGGCAAATAAACATATTTTATATACTAACGATTTGATTAAGGAAACTGAAAAAAATCGTAAGAACTCTTATAATAAGATATTACTTCTTAATAGTAATTTGCAAAGGAGAAAGACAATAATAAGTAGTATTGAACAGGAGATTATTGATTTAAATTCTGAGATTCAAATTAAGCAACAAAATATTAATCGGTTAGAAGTTGAACTTGAGATGCTTAAGAAAGAATATGCAAATTTTATTTATCATTCTTATTTACATAAAAATGATTATTATAAGATTATGTTTTTTTTCGCATCTAAAAATTTCAATACGGCATTTAGCCGACTCAAATATTATCAGCAATACACCAGGAGCAGGAAAGAATATGGTTTAAAACTGAATGAAACGAAACAATTATTAGGTAATCAACTTATTCAACTTGAAAATTTACTTGCTTATAAAAATAGTTTGTTAGATGAGAAAAGGACCGAAACTTCAAAGCTTTTAGCAGAAAGGAATGCAAAAGATGATGAAGTGAAAAGGTTAATTGATAAAGAAAAAGATTTAAGGAAAAAACTAAAGGAACAGAACGAATTAGCTGATAGGTTAAAGAAAGAAATCCAGAAAATTATTGAGGAAGAAACCAGGAAAGCGGCAGAATTACTAAAGAAGAAAAATAAAGGAGTTTTTCAATTAACACCAGAAGAAAAGTTATTAGCCGATGTGTTTGTTAAGAATAAGAATAAGCTTCCTTGGCCAACATTGAATGGAACAATTACTGGTGAATTTGGTGAACAAGATCATCCATTTTTAAAAGGGATTAAGGTTAAAAACGATGGGATTGATATTAGTACGAATGAAAATAGTGCTGTGCGAAGTATTTACGATGGTGTTGTAAGTAGGATTTTTGTTATTCCTGGTGCGAATAAAACAGTTATTATCCGTCACGGTAATTATTTAACTGTGTATTCCAATCTTAAAGAGGTTTATGTAAAGCAGGGAGACCGGGTTAAAACAAAACAAGAAATTGGTGTAGTACATACTGAGGTTCAGAACGATCATAAATCTGTTTTACAGTTCCAGATTTGGAAAGAAAATGAGAAATTAAACCCCGTGGAATGGTTAGCAAAAATGAAAAATGGATAGTGCTTTTCATATTTTTCAACAGAGGCTTAATCGTTTTATAAGTCGTTATTATAAGATTCAACTTTATAAAGGAAGCATACTTTTTATTCTTCTTTTTTTAGTTCTTTTTCTTTCGATAACAACTTTTGAATATTTTTTATGGTCTTCTAGCAACTTACGGCTTTTTTTATTTTTCTTTGGAATTTTTTCTTCCCTCTTTATTTTTCTGCTTTTTATTGCAATTCCATTGCTTCGGTTTTTTAAACTATTGCCGCAAATCACGAATAAACATGCTATAAGTATTATTAACAGAGCTTTTCCTGAGAATAGAGATTTGTTGATTAATATTTTAGAGTTAGAAGAAGCACAGGATAATAAAGAAAATAGAAGTTTGGTTATAGCAAGCATCAATCAAAAAATAAAAAATTCTGGAGCTATTGATTTTGAAAAGTCAATTTCCTTTAAGAATTATAAATATTTTTTTATTTACTTATTTGGGATATTATGTATTTATGGTTTTGTTGCAATTAAAGAACCCAAATTAATTAAGGACGGTTTTACTAGAATAATTCATTATAACAATCATTATTATAAAGATGTAGGATTTGATGTAGAGATAGACGAAACAAAATTATTTATCGAAAAAGGTAGCAGTTTAATTGTTCATATTGATGTTGTTGGTGAGAAATTGCCAACGGAACTATATATTAAATATGGCGGTAATTTATTTTTACTTAATAAATTGAATGATAATTTATACTCTTATGAATTTCGTTCCGTTAATAATAACTTTTACTTTACTATCCAGAACGATTATTATAAAAGTAAGAATTATGCCATTGAGGTAGTGAAATTACCTTTAATAAAATCTTTTGAAGTTGCAATCGAATCCCCAGAATATATTAGCGAAAAGGAGCAAATTCAAGAGAATATTTTATCTTTTTCAGTACCCTTTGGTTCTAAATTGAAATGGTCTTTTAATACAGAAGATGTTGATTCACTTTTTTTCTTTTCTGATTCCAATAAAATTGTTTCTGTAAAAGAGAATGAACAGTTCTTCTTTGAGTATGAAATTACTGGAGATTTTACTTATCAACTAGTTGGAAAAAACACGAATGTTGAGAAGAATATTTTTGGTAATAATGTAATCGGTTGTATTCATGATTTGTATCCAACAATTGATATTCAGTATCTTATTGACAGCAATAACTTTAATATGTATTATTTTAAAGGAGTTGTTACAGATGATTATGGATTTGAGAGATTAAATTTTGTAGTAAGCAAAAATTTGAACGACTCTTTTATTTTTCTGCCAATTAGTAAGAATATTACAAAACAAGAATTTTATTTTCAATACGATTATTCTAATTCAAATGAAACGGATTTGGTTTCTTATTTTATCATATATGATAACGATGAGTTGCATAATTATAAATCTCAAAAATCTGATTTGGTTACTTATAATAAAATTTCTGTGCAGCAATTGATGGAAGATCAAAAAAAACTTGTTGAAACCATGGAAAGAAAAATGAATCAGGCTAAAGATAAATTAGATGATTTATTGGGCGATATTGAAAAAATGAAAAGAAGGATGATTAATGAAAAACTTACTGGATTTGAGAAACGTCAACTTTTTGAAAGCATTAACAAAAAGCAGGAAGAAATTTTGAGTTTATTACAGCAAGTTCAGAAAGATAACCAATTAAAAAGCAATCAATTTTCAAATTTTGAAAAAAACAACGATTTGATAAAAAAACAAGACGAAATTCAGCAGATGTTAGATCGGTTAATGGATGAAGATTTAAAGAATTTGTTGAAAGAACTTAGTGAATTAAGTGAAAAATATAATTCAGACGAAAACCAAAAAAACATTTCTGATTTTGAAAAGGAATTTAAGAATTTTGAATACCAACTTGAACGGAATTTTCAATTCTTGAAAAAGATGGAGATTGAAAAGAATCTTGAGAAAGTGATATCAGATTTACGGAATATTGAAAAGGAGCAACACGAAATTTCTGAAAAAGGATTTAAGAATAATGTTGATTCATTAAATAAATCAAGCATTGATCAGATGAATAAAGTGATAAAGGATTTTATAGATGCCGAGGATAAAAACCAAACCCTTGAGAATCCAATGAATATACCTGAAATAAATGAAGAGTTGAATAAATTATCAGATGATATACAAAATAATTCTCCTGAAAAATCTGATGATACCAATTTTAAAAAGAAAGCTGAGCAAAACGAAAAGAAGGCAAATCAACTTGCCAATATGATTGAAGATGCACTAAAAGAGGGGGATCAAAATCAGATGATGGAAGATGCGGATAATATTAGGCAGATTGTAGAGAATTTGATATATTTTAGTTACGAACAAGAGAAACTGATTTATAATGAAAAGAACTTTAACATTGTTGATCAAAGCAACCTTCTTGAAAAATTTGCTCTAATAAATGATTCGCTTTTAACTGTTGGTAAGAGTTCACCTTTTTTAGGTTCTTATATTTTTAAGAAGAGCAATTCAATTGAGACAAAACTTTTAGAAGTTAAAGACTTAATTCAGGCGAATAAATTAGGAAGAATTGGTGTTGAGCAGCGTTATATTATTGAAAACACGAATGATTTGATTTTACTTCTTGGAGAGTCGTTAAAGAATATTGAAAGCTTTGGAAGTAGCGGTTCGAGTAGTAATAATAAAAAGAAAAAAAGTAAACCTTCTTTAAGCGACCTGCGTAAAAGTAACGAAAGTTTAAAAAACGAATTGCAAAATTTAATTAATAAGATGAAAGAAGAAGGTAAAAGTGGAAAACCTTCTAACAGTAAAGAAATAGGAAAGATGATTGCACAACAGGAAATGATGCAGCACATGTTAAATCAAATATCAAATGCAGCTGGCAGTCAATCGGAACTTAGAAAGAAATTAAACGAGATAAAAAAACTTTTAGATGAAAACAAAAGAGATTTGTTAGACAGAAGAATAAACCCGGTTTTAATGGATCGACAGAATAAAATATTGACCCGTTTGTTAGAAGCAGAAAAATCGGAAATGGAGAGGGAATTGGATAACGAACGGATTTCAAATGAAAATAAAATACCAATATCAGATAGTTTGAAGCAAAAGTTTGAGCTTGATAATCAAATTATTAACTTTGATGAAATATTAAATAAATCAACGATTTATTTAAATTATTTTTATAAAACAAAATATCAAGATTTTCTAAATAAATTAAATCAATCACCTGATGAGAAGAGAAATTAAAATCCCTTCAAAAATTGAAAGTATTTCAGTTGTTGAAAATCTAATTGATGAAATAAGCATTGAATTAGGTCTTGTCGCTGATTTATATGGTAATGTTTTAATTGCAGTTATTGAGGCTGTTACAAATGCTATTGTACATGGTAACAAATTGAATGATAATAAAGATGTTTTAATACAAGTCGATTATAATTACCCCACGTTAATTATTTCTATTGCTGATGAAGGGAATGGTTTCCCATTTGATGAAATTCCCGATCCGACAAAGCCAGACAATGTTGAAAAACCAGATGGGAGAGGTGTTTTTTTAATGCGTCATTTAGCCGATGATATTACATTTGAAAAGGGTGGTTCAACTGTTAATTTGAAATTTAAGGTATAATGTTAAACTTTTTTAATGAAGATGTTTCAAAGCCGGATCTTGACTTTGAACGAATAGAGCATTGGTTAAATTTAGCAATAACAAAAAACAACTTTATTTTTGGTGCCCTGAATTTTATTTTTTGCTCTGATGAATACCTTCTGAAAATAAATAATGAATATTTGAACCATGATTATTATACTGATGTTATAACATTTAATTATAACGAGGCGAATATTGTTTCGGGCGATATTTTTATAAGTACAGAAAGAGTTAAAGAGAATGCTTTGGAATTTAATATTTCTGAAAAAGAAGAATTATGCCGGGTTATTATACATGGAGTATTGCATCTAGTTGGTTTTGACGATAAAGTAAAAGGGGATAAAGAGAAGATGACCCGTGAAGAAAATGAATACTTAAAGGATTTTTTTGATGTTAACAAATTATGATGTTATTGTAGTAGGAGCAGGACATGCTGGATGCGAAGCAGCGGCTGCATCGGCAAACATGGGTTTATCAACGTTATTAATAACCATGGACATGACTAAGTTTGGTCAAATGTCATGCAATCCGGCTATTGGTGGAATTGCTAAAGGACAAATTGTTCGCGAAATAGATGCTTTAGGAGGATTAACAGGTATTATAACCGACAAGTCGGCGATTCAATACCGTATGTTAAATAAAAGTAAAGGACCAGCTATGTGGAGCCCTCGGGCACAATGCGACCGCATAAAGTTTTCTGTGGAATGGCGAAAGCATTTAGAACAAATTGAAAAATTAGATTTTTTTCAGGATAAGGTTGTTGAATTAATTTTAGATGAGAATGTTGTTCATGGTGTAATCACTCAAATGGGCTTTAGTTTTAATAGTACAACGGTTATTCTTACCAATGGAACATTTTTAAACGGGTTAATGCACATTGGTGCTACACAAATTGTTGGTGGCAGAATGGCAGAACCATCTTCAAATGGGATTACTGAGCAGCTTTTTAGGTTTGGCTTTCGTACCGGGCGCATGAAAACCGGAACTCCGGCTAGAATTGATGGTAGATCCATAGATTTTTCCCGGCTTGGTATTCAAGAAGGTGATGAAAAGCCTTATTTTTTTTCATTCTTAAATTCGGACAGCAAAATAGAGAAGCAACGTCCTTGTTACATAGCTCATACGAACACAACAGTTCATGAGACCCTGAGGGCAAGTTTTAATTTGAGCCCTTTATTTACGGGAATTATTAAAGGGATTGGCCCGCGTTATTGCCCAAGCATTGAAGACAAAGTGGTGACTTTTTCCGAAAAGCAAAGCCATCAACTGTTTATCGAGCCAGAGGGATTTGATACTGAAGAATATTATATTAATGGATTTTCAAGTAGTTTGCCTTGGGAGGTACAGCTTAGAGCCTTGAAGCAGATACCGGGTTTTGAAAACGTTAAAATTTTTAGACCGGGGTATGCCATTGAGTACGATTATTTTGATCCGACACAATTAAAAGACACGCTAGAAACAAAAATGGTAAACAATCTTTTTTTTGCTGGTCAAATCAATGGGACCACAGGTTATGAGGAAGCGGCTGCTCAAGGATTGGTGGCAGGTATTAATGCAGCACTTAAGTGCAAGAACGAATCGCCTTTTGTACTAAAGAGAGATGATGCATATATTGGTGTTTTAATTGATGATTTGGTTACAAAGGGTGTTGATGAGCCTTACAGGATGTTTACAAGTAGAGCCGAATTTAGGATTTTATTGCGTCAGGACAATGCAGACTTACGGTTAACAGAGCGTTCTTTTAATTTAGGGCTAGCATCGAAAGAACGATTTGATAGGACAGAATATAAGCGGAATAAAATAAATGAGTTAATAAAATGTTTTAAGGAAACAAATGTATCACAAAGGGTTATCAACCCTTTTTTAGATACCATTCCAAGCACCAACGTTAAAAACAAGACCAAATTAATAAGCATTATTAGTCGCCCAAATATTAGCATATTTGATCTTGTTCCTTTAAGTAATGAGTTAAAGCAAATTGTTGATTCGATTAATATAATGAAACAGGATATTCTTGAAGGCGCAGAGAATGAAATGAAATACGAAGGTTATTTAGTTCGTGAACAAAACCTTGCTCTTAAGTTAAACCGCCTTGAGGTTCTTGAAATACCTGAGACCATTGACTTTAATAAGTATCTTTCAATTTCAACTGAAGCCCGACAAAAATTGAACCGGATAAAACCAAAAACTATTGGACAAGCAGCCAGAATACCCGGAATAAGCCCTTCTGACATTAATGTTTTGCTGGTAAGTTTTGGCAGATAGCTTTATGTTCCACGTGAAACCAAACAACAGTTTTTATATTCACAACTGTTTCACGTGGAACATTTAAAAACCAATACTTAATGTTCTTGTTTGCATAGTAGGAAAATTCATCACAGTTTCCTTTTTAAAGACTAAAAAAATCAATAATTCGGAACACGCCTTAAATGAAACTTCAATTATTTAGTTATAACACACTGTTTATTAAAATGGTATATCTGTTTATTTAAAAGAGCAAATGTTCATGAAGCAAAGCTTTGAAAATTTATTCTTTTTAAATCCATGTTATCAATGAAATATCAATCTTAATCGTATTTTTGTGCGCTTTTAAAAAATGTAGAATGGAACAAATTAGGAATATTGCAATCATTGCTCACGTCGATCACGGGAAGACAACTTTAGTTGATAAAATTCTTATGCAGACAAAATTGTTTAAGGATCATGAAAACCCAGGCGAATTGATCCTCGACAGTAATGATTTAGAAAGAGAGAGGGGCATTACAATTTTAGCAAAAAACGTTTCCGTAATTTATAAAGGAGTTAAAATTAACATCATCGATACTCCCGGACACTCCGATTTTGGTGGAGAAGTAGAACGGGTGCTAAATATGGCCGATGGTGTTTTGCTCTTGGTGGATGCATTTGAGGGTCCGATGCCCCAAACAAGATTCGTGCTTCAAAAGGCCATTAATTTAGGACTAAAACCCGTGGTGGTGATAAATAAGGTTGATAAACCAAATTGCCGGCCCGAAGAAGTTCAAGAGGAAATTTTTGATTTAATGTTCAGTTTAGATGCAACAGAAGATCAGCTTAATTTTCCAACAGTTTATGGTTCAGCAAAAAATGGATGGATGTCGTTGGATTTCAAAAAACCGTCCGATGATATTATTCCTTTGCTAGATGCAATTATAGAGTATATACCGACACCAAAAATTGAAGTGGGGAATCTTCAGATTCTTATTACTTCGTTAGATTATTCTTCATATGTGGGTAGGATTGCTATTGGAAGAGTAAATAGGGGAGAAATAAAAAACGGTTCCCCTTACAACCTTTGCAAAAGAGATGGATCAATTCTTCGAACAAGAATTAAAGAACTGTACGTGTTTCAAGGAATGCAGAAGGTAAAAGTAGATGCTGTAAAAGCAGGTGATATTTGTGCCATTGTGGGAATCGAAGGATTTGATATTGGAGATACGGTGGCAGATTTTGAAAACCCGGAACCCATGGATCCCATTTCGATAGATGAGCCAACCATGAGTATGTTATTTACAATTAACGATTCACCTTTTTTTGGTCAAGATGGGAAATTTGTTACTTCAAGGCATTTAAAAGAACGGTTAGAACGGGAATTGGAAAAGAATTTAGCTCTTAGAATTGAACCAGGAAATACGGCTGATTCTTTTAATGTTTTTGGACGAGGCGTGTTACACCTTTCAATACTTATTGAAACCATGCGCCGCGAAGGCTATGAATTACAAGTGGGGCAACCGCAAGTAATTATTAAAGAAATTGGAGGAGAAAAACATGAACCGATTGAACAACTGACGATAGATTTACCCGAAGAATTTGCCGGTAGGGCTATTGAAATGGTAACACAACGTAAGGGTGAACTATTAAATATGGAACGAAAAGGGGAGAGGATTCATCTTGAATTTCGAATTCCATCAAGAGGAATTATTGGCTTATCAAGCAACATGTTAACAGCGACTGCCGGAGAAGCAGTCATGGCACACCGCTTTATAGAATTTGGCATGTATAAAGGAGAAATTCAGAAACGTGTAAATGGTTCGTTAATTGCCATGGAAAGCGGGACAAGCTTTGCATACGCGCTGAACAAATTGCAAGATCGCGGACGTTTCTTCATTTGGCCCCAGGAGGAAGTATATGCAGGAATGGTTGTAGGAGAAAGCACCCGGGCAGATGATTTGGTACTTAATGTTACCAAAACAAAAAAACTCACAAATATGCGGGCTTCTGGTTCTGATGATAAGGTAAACCTGGCTCCGCCAATAAAATTTAGTTTAGAGGAAGCTTTGGAATATATTCAAAAAGACGAATACGTGGAGGTGACACCAAATGCTATTCGGCTACGAAAAATATTTTTAAACGAACACGACCGGAAACGGCAAAAAAACAACTAACCAAAAAGAAAGGCTGATCAATTGATCAGCCTTTCTTTTTGAACACAATGAAATTATTTTTTATTAATATAGTGATCTATTTTTTCCAACAAAACTTTTCCCATGATTGGTTTTGATAAATAGTCATCACACCCGGCACCAAGAATTTTTTCTTTTTCCCCGGCTAAAGCATAGGCTGTTTGTGCAATAATAGGAAGATTTGGCCGTATTTTTTTTATTTCATGTGTTGCCTCATACCCATTCATTTCAGGCATTTTTATATCCATCAAAATAAGATCGATCGAAGCATCTTTTTGAACGGCTTCTAAGGCAGATTTTCCTGTTTCGGCCCAAATAAGTTCGGCGTTAGTTCTTTTTAATAACGCCTCCAAAAACAAATAATTCGTTCTTTCGTCTTCGGCAATTAGTATTTTTTTTCCTGAAAAATCGTAGTTGTTGAACATAGTCTTTTGCTTTCTAACAAAATTAAGTTTTTTTTCCTTCAATTACATGATTATCTATTGCAAATATAAAACATTACTCCTTTGGGCTAAAATCCTTTTGCAAAGAAGAGTCCTTATTGCTCCAGAAAAATTCAATTTTTGGGCCGAAGTAGAACATGGCAAATGCCAGAACAAAGCCAGCAACCATGTCAATAAAATAATGGTAGCGCAAATATAAAGTTGCAATAAAAAGAGAAATAGCAAGGGGTAACAAAATATAGAAAAACCAACGTAAATATTTAAAAGCAAACAACAATGTTAACAGGGTAATCCCATTATGTAAACTTGGAAAACAATCTCTGCGGGTATGTGCCGAAATACTATAATCTATGATATATGATATTTTGTTGGTAATCATTCCGCCATCGAGATGCGAATGAAAAAGGTGTGTTAACGTATATTTTGGACCAACGGCCGGAAATATTACATAACCAATGTACCCGGCATAGAACGCGATGATTATTGAAACCAATGTTTTTCGGAATCCATTATAATTTCCCTTGAAATACAAGATTGCCGGTAGCAACATCGGATAGACAAAAAACATGCTGTAGGAGAAGAACATGTAGTCGGTCAATGGTTTTGAAATGTAGTCTTGAAAAAAAACCGCCGGTTGCGTTCCCAAAAGGAACTGATCGATTTTTATTAAGTAAGGATCAACATCATTTGGATTCACAAGGTGAACCATATCGTGCATATTGGTATAAATTAACAGGCAAAAACCAAAGGGTAAAATTTCACGAAGAAATTTAAGGAGTGTTGCCAGAAGCCGTGTGATTTTTGTTTTTTGAAGGATTGCTAAATCTTTTGTTTTTAGAATAATAATAAATACAATGAATGTAAAAAAAGTGCCTATCAAACGGTCGATATCGCTTTTATAGAATCCCTCTTTATCATGAAAAAGAATCATAAAAATGACCATAGGAATAAATAATGCTATGGCCAACAATTCTTCGATGCGCAACTTAAAAACCCAGACTTTTAGTTTCATTTTTTAAATGGTATGATGTATTATTTTTTTGATAAAAGCCCTCAAAAATAAACAAATACCAATGCAATGCCAATTTGAAGGTGTTTCTCCCTGCAAAATAGTTTTTTTACTTTAGCAACTTGGGGAGATTTTAAAAAAAGATAATGCTATTAAGCCAGAGAATATAGGCCTTACAATAACCTTTTCAATTAAATTAATGTTTCACATGAAAAATATTTGGATTTGATGAAAAACCAATTTAAATTTGACCAACCGTTCATTCAAAAACATGCCCCGCACGAAAGATCAAAACGAAGAAATACGGAAAAACAAGAGCCTGATCATCCGACAAGCGGCTCTTGAGCTTTTTGCAAGCAACGGATACATGCAAACCTCCATTTCCGATATTGCCAAGAAAGCACAAATAAGCAAAGGGTTGTTATATAATTATTTTGAAAGCAAGGAGGAGCTTTTAACCGAAATTATAAAAGCAGGAGTCAATGAATTTTACTCTTCTTTTGATACCGATAAAGACGGCGTTTTGACAGGCGACGAATTTGAGTTTTTTGTAAGAGAAACCTTTCGTCTTCAAAATGAAAACAGGGAGTTTTATAAACTTTATTATACGTTGGCAATGCAACCAGAAGTGTTAAAAAAAGTGGGGGAATTAACTGCAGAACAATCTGCCCGGATATTTACCACGGCTCTCAATTATTTTAAAAAGCACTTTGAAAAACCAGAGACCGAAATGATTCTTTTTTCATCAGTAATCAAAGGGTTAAGTATGCAATACTTATTTGCACCGGAATTTTTTAATCAAGAAAAACAAACTGAAATTGCAAACAGAATTATTGAAATGTATAAGCGATAACTGTTTATTAATTAAAAAGATATTCCTATTTATATGAAACATAACAAAAATAGACTCATGAAACTTTTTTTAATCATTTTTCTTGTTCTGTTATCAGGAAATGTATTTTGCCAAAGTGCAAGGGAAATAGTTAAGCAGGCGGACGATAAAATGCAAGGAACCTCGAACATCAGCGAGATGTCCATGTCAATTGTCAGGCCTACTTATACCCGGACTATTGATTTTAAAAACTGGTCGTTAGGGCGCGATTATTTTCTAACTATAATTACAGCACCAGCTAAGGATAAGGGTCAGGTTTTTATGAAGCATCGGACTGAAATGTGGAATTATGTTCCGAATATCAACCGGATGATAAAACTGCCGCCGGCAATGATGTCGCAGGGATGGATGGGCTCCGATTATTCTAACGATGATTTGGTGAATCAAAGTTCTATAGTAAACGATTACACCCAGGAACTTTTAGGGACAGACGTGGTTGATGGCCGGAACTGTTACAAAATTAGCCTGGTTCCGATGCCTCATGCCAATGTGGTTTGGGGAAAAATTTTAACTTGGGTGGATAAAGAAAAGTTTATTTTTCTTAAAAGCGAATATTACGATGAAGAAAATTATCTGATCCGGACAGAAATTAGTAGAGATGTTAAAGTATTTGATAATAGGGAAATACCATCAATTATTGAAATTATTCCTGCTGATGAGAATCAGAACAAAACGGTTGTTGAAATAAAAACTATCGACTTTGATGTGGCTATCGGTGAAGATTTTTTTACCCAACAAAACATGAAGCGGATACACTAATAATCAGAAATATAATTAAAGACTTATGACCCGATTACTAAAAATGGCCTGGCGAAACTGTTGGCGGAACAAACGACGGACTTTAATAACTGCCGCATCCATCTTTTTTGCGGTGTTCTTTGCTATTATCATGCGCTCTTTTCAATTGGGAACTTATGGACACATGATCCGGCAAAGTATCGAGATGTTTTCGGGGTACCTTCAAGTGCAAAATCCTGAATATTATGACGATCCTCATCTTGATCATTCGATAACGTACAATGCTCAAATGATGGATACACTAACAAAATACCCAGGAGTAAAAGTTGCGGTTCCAAGAGTGGAGGCTTTTGCCTTAGTTTCCACGGGGAACCAAAGCAAAGGGGTGATGGTAATCGGAATCGATCCGGTAAAAGAAACATCAGTAAGCAATCCGGAGCATTTTATAGTTAACTACCGAATGACTCCCGGTAAAGCAAAATTATTAATGCAGGAATTGGAGTTCACCGATAAGGAAAAAGAACTGCTGAAAATGTACGAAAACAGCGTTTATAACAATTTGGAACGGTTGTTTGACGACTTGACTCTTAACGATGAAAAACGTACGAAATACCGCCCAAATTTTGAAAAGCATCTTTTTTACAAAAGCAATTATTTGGTTCCAGATGATTCCGGGGTGTTGATTTCGTCAAAACTGGCTCAGTTTTTAAATGTTGAAGTTGGGGATACCTTGGTAATGATTGGCCAAGGTTTTCAGGGGCATTCTGCCGCCGATTTATTTCCTGTTCGGGGAATGGTGAGAGTACCAGCACCAGATTTGGACAATAAATTGATTTACACGTCATTAAATAAATCGCAATCATTTTTTAATCTCGAAAACAGGATTACCTCCATTATATTAAATTTAGAAGATACCGACGACATGCTATTGGTCCAAAAGGAGCTATCAGATGTATTGGATTCAAAAAATTATGTTGTTAAAAACTGGCAGGAACTAAATCCAACACTTAAACAGCAGATTGAAGGGGATAATAAAAGCGGGCAGATGTTCGTGGGTATTTTATACTTTATTATCTTTTTTGGGATTTTTGGTACCGTTCTGATGATGGTTTCCGAGCGGCGAAGAGAATTTGGTGTTTTGGTAGCGATTGGAATGCGTAAGCGGTTATTGATTGGTGTGGTGGTGATTGAAATGTTCTTTATTGGATTTATGGGAACCTTATCCGGATTTTTGGCGGCGATTCCTTTGGTCGTTTGGTTTCGTCAATTTCCAATAACTTTTACCGGGGAGATGGCAAAAATGTACGAAGACATGGGTTTTGATCCAATTATGCCTACTGCTCCGGTCGAAGGGTATTTCACCTGGCAAGCAGTTGTCATCCTAATTATGGTTTTAATTGCGTGCTACATCCCACTCCAAAAAATTCGGAAAATGAAATTGATGGAAGCTTTGCGGGAGTAATATCAAACAGAAAACACCGAACAAATAAAACAGGGACATGATTGCTAGTATTGCTTGGAAAAATGTTTGGAGAAACAAGAGCCGGAGTCTTGTGGTTGTTTTTGCCATCACCTTAGGAACGATTGCAGGTGTGTTTGTGGCTGGAATGATGAATGGATGGGTCGCTCAACGAATTGATTCGGTTATTTATACTGAGTTGGGGCATTTGAAAATTCAAAACCCCGACTACTTGATTAACGAGGAGAGCCAATACAGTTTACCAGATATTGATTCGATACTTGCTTTTTGCGAAACAACCCCTGGATTGGAAAATTATACCACGCGGAGCAAAATTGTTTCCATGGCAACAACCGCAGGAGGAAGTACCGGGGTTGTTTTAAAAGGAATAATTCCGGAACAAGAAAAGCGGGTTAGCGATGTATATTTGAAGATTCTTCCCAATGGCGGTGACTATTTCGAAACGAAATCTAAGTTACCCCCGGTTGTTATAAGCGGCAAAACCGCAGAGCAATTGCGGATTAAAAACTTCAAGATAACTCAGCAAGTTTTGGATAGTTTGACTCGACAAGAGGTTCCAAACGAATTGTTGGAAAAACTTAAACCCTTGATCGATACCCGATTCGATACCGAGAAGAAATTTAAAACGGCGGTTCAAAAAGTTTGGCATCCCAATGAAATCCGTAAACATGGGCCTGCTCTTATGAGAACGGCTTCATACTTAAAAACCCGATCGAAAATAACCTTTAGTTTTACCAAGCAAGACGGACAAATTGGGTATCAAACGTTTCAGGTTTGTGGCGTGTATAAAACCACAAACACCATGTTCGATCAGATGAATGCCTTTGTTAAACAAGAGGATTTGGCTTATGCCACAGGAATGGATATGAATCAATTCCATGAAATTTCCATTGTGCTTCCGGAAAACACAAAAGACGCGAATTTGCTTAAAAACCGGCTAGCCCAAAAGTTTGGCCATTTAAATGTTATGACATGGAAAGAATTGGCTCCCGATGCTGGAATGATGGCCGATTTTATGGATGTGTATTATTACATGATCATGGGTATCATCTTTTTTGCCTTGGCTTTTGGCATCATCAATACCATGTTGATGTCAATTCTGGAACGGATTAAAGAATTGGGAATGCTCATGGCCATTGGTATGAAGAAGAAGAAAGTGTTTCAAATGATTATGTATGAAACGGTGTTTCTTACCCTTACCGGAAGTTTAATAGGAATGGCTTTGGGTGGGCTTTTAATAGCAATTACCGGAACCACCGGGCTGAATTTTTCGTCCGTAGCCGAAGGTTTCGAAGCCGTGGGTTGGGCCGCCATAGTCTATCCGTCTATCGAAACGAGTTTCTTTATTGGTGTAACTTTTCTGGTAATTATCATTGGAATATTGGCATCAATAATTCCTGCAAAAAAAGCACTTAAGCTAAAACCTGTTGAAGCATTGAGAATAGAATAATTGAACCCATGAGCTTATGAGAAAATGAGCCCATTTAAAAAATTGAATTTATGAAAGTAATCGAAATTAGCAACCTGCATAAAACATATAGTGAATCGGAACTAGAAGTTCGGGCTGTAGATGGTATCACCCTTGATTTTGAGGAAGGAGAATTTGCCGCCATTGTGGGGCCTTCCGGATCGGGTAAAACCACGTTATTGAACATGATTGGTGGGCTCGATGTACCAACTTCCGGCGAAGTTTTGGTGGGGGGTTCTTTAATGAGCGAGCTGAAAGATTCGGAGTTGACTGATTTTAGATTGAACAACATTGGATTTGTTTTTCAAGCTTATAATCTCATTCCTGTTCTTACCGTGAAGGAAAACACAGAATTTGTCATGCGGTTACAGGGCAAAAAAGATGAAGAATGTGAGAAGAGATCCAACGAACTTTTAAAAGCCGTTGGGCTTGAGGAGCGCATCAATGCCCGTCCGGTAAAACTTTCAGGGGGTCAACAGCAGCGCGTTGCGGTGGCAAGGGCTTTGGCCGCAAAACCAAAGTTTGTGTTGGCCGACGAACCTACCGCCAATCTGGATTCAAAATCAACCGAAACATTGTTGGAAATCATGGAACGCTTGAACCGGGAGGAAAATATAACCTTTATTTTCAGTACACACGATGCCCGGGTGGTTAAAAAAGCCCGTAGGATTATTACGCTTGAAGACGGTAAAATTATCAACGATGTCCGTAAAAACGGAGGAGAATAGGAACGGTAATCCGCACGGCACCATACCAGAAAATAAAAACCAAAAGAGTCATTCTATAAAATTAAAATGAAACGGTTTTTAGGAATAACAGTAGTTTTAGTTGCATTAATTTCCAGTGGAAGTGCTCAAGAGAAATTTACCATAGATGGATATATTTCCCAAATGGGCTCTTCACAATTTATAACCGATTCGTCCGATGTTACTTGGGACTATGTGTTACACAACCGTCTCAATTTGGCTTGGTATGCTACCGATAAATTGACCCTGAAACTCCAATTCCGTAACCAGTTCTTTTTAGGTGAGACCATCAATAACACGTCAGGCTACGCTGCGGAATTTTCAAAAGATAAAGGCGCCGCCGATTTAAATTGGAATTGGTTTTCGTCGGGAGGAAGTTTACTCAATACTCAGGTAGATAGGGCTTTTGTGGAATATGTTCATGGAACCAATGAATTAACTATTGGTCGGCAGCGGATTAACTGGGGACGATCGTTGGTGTGGAACCCCAATGATATTTTTAATGCCTACTCTTATTACGATTTTGATTATACCGAAAAACCGGGTTCCGATGCCATCCGGGCAATCCATTATTTCGGAACAGCCTCTTCTTTCGAATTTGTAACCAAAGTAGATAGTGCCAATCATCTTTCGTTTGGAGCTCTGACCAAATTCAACAAGTGGGGATACGATATTCAACTTATGGGCGGATATATTCAAAATGAAGATGTTGTGATTGGTGTAGGATGGGAAGGAAATATTAAAAAGTTTTCGTTCCGCGGAGAAACATCCTATTTTCATCCTGAAAAAAAATTTTCGGATAGCACAGGTGTTTTTCTTGCAACTCTGGGAACAGATATTAGTTTTGACAACAACCTGATGATACAAGCAGAATTTTTGTATAACGATAAAAAAGCGTTGATACCATTGATACAATTGGTTTCCGCTCCATCAAATTCAAAGAGCCTGTCTATTTCCACTTATAATGTTTTTGCAAATGTAATCTATCCAATTACCCCAATTCTTTCTGCTTATCTTGCCGGTATGTATTATACCGATCAAAACGGTTTTTTTCTGATGCCCGGGGTGGATATTTCGCTAACCAACAACCTTAACGCCTCTTTGATTTATCAATATTTTAATCTAGAAATATTTGAACGCCAGCGAATAAGCATGAATATGGCCTTTGCCCGGTTAAAGTGGAGTTTTTAATGAATCACGAAGCGACTGTTCCGGGGGAATTATCTAATAAGCGAAGTCGACGCTTCGCTGTCCAAAAAAAACCGCCCCAAAAATGGAAGCGGTTTCATTAAAAACATTCAGTTTATTTTCTAATCTCTAATTTTCCAGAATCAAATCTCAAAAGGCTATTCTCCACGGATGGCAATAATACCTGGCAATGCTTTACCCTCCATGTATTCCAGCATGGCACCGCCACCGGTTGAAACGTAGCTTACTTTGTCGGCTAATTTGTTTTTGTTGATAGCAGCTACTGAGTCACCACCACCAATTAAGGTAAAAGCACCTTTAGCAGTAGCATGGGCTAAGGCATGAGCCACAGCAGAAGTTCCCTTTGAGAATTTTTCCATTTCAAAAACACCCATCGGACCGTTCCAAAGCACGGTTTTTGAATTTTTAATTACCTCGGTAAAAGTAGCAATGGTTTCGCTGGCAATGTCCAACCCCATCCAGCCATCAGGGGTTTCGTTAGTTTTTGAGGTGTTGGTGTTTGCCTCAGCATCGAATTTGTCTGCATTTATGGCATCGGTAGGGATGTAAACTTTCACGCCTTTTGCTTTTGCCTTTTCAAGGATACTTAAAGCCAGATCTAATTTATCGGTTTCACACAATGAATTTCCTATTTTTCCTCCTTGTGCCTTAATAAAGGTATAGGTCATTCCTCCACCGATGATCAGGTTATCCACGCGGTCGAGCAGGTTTTCAATAATTAAAATTTTATCGGAAACTTTGGCACCACCCATAATGGCAGTAAAAGGTTTGTCGGCCGCTTTAATCACCTTATCCATAGCCAAAAGCTCGCTATTGATCAAGTAACCAAACATTTTGTTTTCAACATCAAAATGGTCGGCCACTAATGCGGTGGAAGCATGCGCGCGATGAGCAGTCCCAAAGGCATCGTTCACATATACATCGGCATAGCTGGCCAATGTTTTTACAAATTCTTTTTGCGATGCTTTAACTTGTGCTTTACCCGCTTTTTTCTCCTCATCAGTTGGTGTTTCACCCAAGTGGTAAGGCTTTCCCTCTTCTTCTTCGTAAAAGCGAAGGTTTTCGAGTAGTAAAACTTCACCGGTTTTTAAGTCTTTGGCCATTTTTTCAACACCGTCTCCAATCACATCGCCAGCAAAAATCACTTTTTTTTCTAAATTTTTCTCTAAAGCAGATACCACATGCTTCATGGAATATTTATCCTGTTTTTTACCATCGGGACGGCCTAGGTGAGACATAAGAATGGCGCATCCTCCATCGTTTAAAATTTTATTGATGGTTGGTAAGGCTCCCTTGATGCGGGTTTCATCGGTAACTTCAAATGTTTGTTTGTTCAACGGAACATTAAAATCGACACGGACAATGGCTTTTTTGCCCTTAAAGTTGTAATCATTAATGTGTTTCATGATTTAAAATTTTATGCGAATTGTTAATTTTTGAGTTGCCTTTTTAGCGAAGACAAATATATGAAAATGACAATTTATAACAGGGCTTTTAACCTGATAAATCGCATGAAAAATGGACAATCGTTTGCTTTTTAGGTTTTATAAAGTTTTCCATATGCAGTTGGGTATTTCGAATATCTTTACACCCCAGATCCTGATTTGTACAAGAATCAGAGTAAAGAAATTAATAGTTGACAAAAAAACATTAAATATCAATATTATGGTTGATGCATTTAAAGTATTTGAAGAGGTTGTTACTAATCGTCGTTCTATCCGGGTTTATGATCAAGAATTTTTCTACGACTCCGAAATTGTAAAAAAAAGCCTGGAATTGGCGCTCTTGTCACCCAATAGCAGCAACATGCAGCTGTGGGAGTTTTATCGGATTAGGACCAAAGAGGCAAAAGAAAAAGTAGCCTATTTTTGCATGGATCAGTCCGCTGCCAAAACGGCCTCGGAGTTGGTGGTTTTTGTTGCCCGGCCCGACAAGTACAAAAAATCGATTCAATTCAACCTTGACACCATTGAAAGCCCCGAGAACTTTGAAAAAGAAAACAGTAAATCCCGTCGGCGGTTGTATTACAAAAAAGTAATGAACCTTTTTTATTCCTATGATTTTTTATTTCTCTTTTCATTGTTGAAAAAAATGTTGGTATTCTTTATCGGATTGAAACGGCCGATTGTCCGCGAGGTAACTGTAGTGAATAAAAAGGTGACCATTCACAAAAGCGTAGCCTTAGCTGCCCAGACGTTTATGTTAGCTGTAAAAGCGCAGGGATATGATACCTGCCCCATGGAGGGATTTGATTCCAAACGGATGAAACGTTACCTGAAACTCCCGGCAAAAGCTGAAATCAACATGATCATCTCTGTGGGAAAAGGCCTTCCTGAAGGAATATTCTATATACGGAAAAGATTTCCGTATCAAGAGGTGGTTTTTGAAAAGTAGCCGAAACCCATTGTGATGACAATGGTTTACACAAACAGGAAATAATAATTTCACGATTTTTCAGTTTATATATAGAATTTTACTCGAAAAATTCCAACAACGAACGTTTTACAATTAATAAAAAAGCCATGAAAAGAGGCCATATTCTAGCAACACTGATTCTTTCGGGAATAAGTTTTACAAATTTTATCCAGGCGCAAACCCCAAAAGGGACTTGGCGCGAACACCTTCCTTACAATGAAGGGAAAGTCGTTGCCATTACCGATGAACGGGTGTATTGTGCCACAAACCTGTCCCTATTTTATTATGACAAAACCGATGGCTCGATTCAGAAACTTTCCAAAATTAACGGGCTGAGCGATTTGGGGATTGGGTACGTAGCCTATAACGAAAAAAACAAAAAACTTTTGGTGGGCTTCAGCAACGGGAACATCGATCTTTTTGAAGGGGACACCAAGATAAATTTTCCAGACATTAAGATGAAAAACATGGTGGCAGATAAGTCTATTTACCACATCAGCATGGTGGGTGATTTTGCTTACATCTCTTTCGGATTTGGAATTGTTGTGTTCAACCTTCAGAAAAATGAAATTTCTGACACATATATTTTGGGTGCAGGAGGTTCCTATATGAAAGTGAATGGGACGGCTATTTTTAATGACTCCATTTTTGCCTGCACCGACAAGGGATTATATAAAGCAGCCATTGGCGATCCATTTTTGAGCAATTACACCAATTGGGAAAAGGAGACAGGATTGTATAACCCCTCAGCCGCCTGTTATACACCTGTGGTTTATGGAAACCAACTGTTCGTGCTTAATAAATTTTCAAATCCGGAATCTTCATTGGTAAACCGGAACAACGGCCAAAAATGGGACACAATTTTTACCAATTTGGACAAGGTACGTTCCTTATCGGTTTCAAACAACAAACTGGTTGTAATAAAAATCTATCATGTACTCACTTATAACCAAGAATTAAGCTTGGAATTGAACTATAGCGCGCATTATGCCCAACACGCCTTATACGATGAAGATGGAAAACTGTGGTTGGCCGACTCTAAAGAAGGCCTTTTGCTGAATACGCCAGAAAAATATAAAACGGTCATTCTCCCCGATGGACCGCCAACCAGCAACGTGTTCGAGATTTGTTACCAAAACAATCAAATCGCCGTACTTCCTGGTGGATATAGGCGTTCAGGAGAAGCTGCTTTTTTAAAGGCGAATGCTTATACCTTTTCAAATGAAACGTGGAACTCATTTGATAAAGCTACTCAGGATTCTTTGGCCGGGGTCAGTGATGCCGTCTGTATGGCATCAAATAGCCAATATACCTATATCGGGACATGGGGTAATGGTTTAATTGAATTGAAGAACGGTGTTTTTTCCAAAATTTATAGGTGGGCAGACATCCCGGAATTGGGTTCCAATTTTATAAGTAGCCTGAACTTTGATTCAAAAGGTAACCTGTGGATAATTGCACGAAAAAGTCAAACCCCAATTATAGTAAAAACGGCTACAGGGGAATGGTACAGCTATTCCTATGACGGATCGTTAAGCAATATTCAAACCTATAAATCGATACTAACTTCGAATGGTGATTTTTGGCATGTTGGATTAAGAGGGGAAGGTGTTTTTATTTGGAACACCAACCAGACCCCAGCAACAGCTAGTGATGACAAGTACACATCCATTACCATCAAGGATAAACTTAGCACATACAGCCAAGAGGTTAATGATATTGTAGAAGATTTGGATGGGACTATTTGGCTAGGTACTGCCGATGGTGTTGTAGTTTATGATTACCCATATAATGCGCTCAGTCAAACTATTTATGCCCGGAAGCCACAATTGGTGGTTGATGGCTATTTGAAAAACCTTTTAGAAGGAGAATCGGTTACCTCTATTGCCGTGGATGGTGCAAACCGCAAATGGATTGGTACCGATGGGGGCGGATTGTTTCTGGTTTCAGCCGATGGAACAGAGCAGATAATGGTATTGAATGTAGAGAACTCTAAATTGATTTCGGACAACATCATTTCGGTTGAAATAAATCAAAAAACCGGAGAGGTGTTTATTGGAACCGATAAAGGGGTGCAATCATACATGAGCACTGCCACAGCAAGCCAACCGGACTTTAACGCGGTACATACGTTCCCAAATCCGGTAAAGGAAGGTTACAACGGGTTTATTACCATACGGGGGCTTATGTCGGATACTGAAGTGAAAATTACCGATTTATCGGGACATTTGGTTTTTGAAACCATGAGCAATGGGGGTGATGCCATTTGGAATGGAAAAAACCTTAACGGAGAGAATGTCGAGACAGGAATTTATCTTGTTTTTTGTGTCACTCCATTAGGATCAGAAACACAAGCAACAAAGATTTTAATTGTGCGGTAACATGTTGACTCATACTGAGGCTATTGTTTTAAATTACACCAAATATTCCGATAGTTCCCTTATTGCCCATACTCTTACAAGCCATTATGGAAGGCAATCGTTGATGGTACATGGAATCGGGAAATCAAAACAAAACCGGCTGGGGTTTTTTCAACCTCTTTTTTTGCTTGATATTCACTTGTATTTCAAACCGGGACAGATTCAAAAAATTAAGGAATTTAAATTGCTTATCCCACTTCAGGAACTTAGCCAGAATGTTTATAAAAACACGATAGCCCTGTTTCTTTCTGAAGTTTTATATCGTTGTGTAAAAGAGGAGTTTGCCGATGAACAGCTTTTTGGTTTTGTAAAAACATCCATCTTAATTCTTGACGAAATAAAATCTGGAATCCCATTGTTCCACATTGCCTTTATGGTAAAATTGGCCCGCCGCCTGGGATTTATGACCGATGAAAAGATTCAAAAAGACTATTTCGATTTTAAAGAGGGACACGAAATAGATTTTAAACCGCCCCATGATTTTTATATTGGCAAAGAAGGTCACAATATTCTTATCGAATTATTGCATCAACCCTATACCGAGTTGGAAAATTTATCAGTAACTTTAATACAGCGAAATTACCTGCTTGATGCGGTTGTATTGCTTTACGAACACCAAATATTAAATTTTAAAGCAATCAAATCATACCCGGTGTTGAAAGAGGTTTTTTCGCAATAGTCACGTAGTTAACCCATTTTTTCAATTTTCATGAGCAAGAAAAACATATTCTCAAAAATCCCCAACCAGGGAAAGACCATCTTTGCCATCATGTCGGAGCTGGCCCAGCAACATCAAGCCATCGATCTTTCAAGGGGATTCCCCGATTTTAACACGCACCAGGAACTTATGGATTTGTATTGTTCTTTTATTCAAAAAGGATACAACCAATACGCTCCCGTAGATGGACTCATGTCGTTACGGGAACGCATTGCCGAGATGACCCAAAGTCTGTACCAGGCGGAGTACCTTCCCGATTCTGAAATAACCATTACCGGCGGGGCTACTGAAGCATTGTTTACAGCCATAACCGCTTTTGTGCGCGAAGGAGACGAAGTTCTGATTTTTGAGCCGGCTTACGATAGTTATTCGCCCGCCGTAAAATTAAATGGCGGTATCCCGGCGTTTATTGAAATGCCCCGTCCGAACTATTCTTTCGACTGGGAAAGCCTTCAAAGAGCAATTACCGGAAACACCCGGATGATTATTTTAAACAACCCCCACAATCCCACTGGGGCAGTGATGTCGGCTTGGGATGTGGAAAAACTAAGTAAAATTGTAAAAGGCACCAACATTCTGCTGTTAAGCGACGAAGTGTATGAACACGTAGTGTTTGATGGAGCCTCGCACGAAAGCCTGGCGCTTTATCCCAAGCTAAAAGATAGGACGGTTATTGTAAATTCTTTTGGGAAAACATTTCATGTTACCGGGTGGCGGATTGGTTATGTGCTGGCTCCAAAAGAACTAATGAACGAATTCCGGAAAATCCATCAGTTTTTAATGTACACCGTCAATACCCCGGTTCAATATGCATTTGAAGAGTTCCTGAAAACACCACACCCGTTCCAGCAAATTAAAGAAATGTACCAGCGTAAGAGGGATATTTTGGTCAAGGGCCTGGAGGGGACAAAGTTTAAGGTTTCGCCATCAAAAGGCACCTATTTTCAGTGTGTTGATTATGCGGCAATCTCTGATGAAAAGGATTTTGAATTTGCCAGCAGGCTAATCCGTGAAAATAATGTGGCTTCAATTCCAACATCTTATTTTTACAAAGCGAAAAACGACAATAAAGTGATACGTTTCTGCTTTGCCAAGCAAGACGAAACTCTTTACAAAGCTCTTGAGCAGCTTTCAAAAATTTAAAATCCCGGTGTTTATTGATTAATTTTTACTGCAACCGGCAAAAATAGGATAGGATAATTGTGTATTTACACAATACTATGGGGATAAGATTATATGCTGTTTCTTTTTTCAAATTGCTTACAGAAATTACCAGCACAACAAAAAATTCAACTATTTTTAATCCTAAATTCTCGATTGTAGAAATTTTGTTTTTATGTTTTACACTTTAAAGTTACCATAGTTAAAATACAATTTTAACTAACACGATATAAGTTACAAACAGACACCTGCTTAAACAAAAACAACGTTAATTTAACACGGAACTACTTAAATAAATCTTTTCATGAAAAACCTTCTCTTTGTTTTAAATATTTTTATTTGGATTGCTATTAACCCCTCTTTGGCACAAGATGCAGATAGTAACGAAAAATTATCGGAAAGCGAACATTTGGTGATGGCAACCGACTGGTTTCAAAAATCGGCCGAAATGCGGGCTTGTTATTATCAGGCTTACCAATTAGCTAAATGGAGACTGGATCAGAAATTAGCCTCCCGACAAAATCAGAAACCCGCTGCTATTGTATTCGATATTGATGAAACAGTTCTCGATAATAGCGCTTATGAGGTCCATTTAATTCAAACCGGGCAACTTTATTCCTCCGAAGGCTGGAAACAGTGGACTGACAGGGTGGATGCCAGAGCCTTACCGGGCGCACTGGAATTTACAAAATATGCAAAAAGTAAAGGGGTAGAAGTGATTTACATTTCTAACAGGAAAGCAGATGAACGGGAACCGACATTGAAAAACTTGAAAAAAGAGGGATTTCCAAATGCCGACTCCGTTTTTTTGTTTTTGAGGGAAATAAACCAGAATAATGATAAAACCATGCGCCGGAATACAGTCATCGAAACATACGATGTGCTTTTATATGTGGGCGATAATTTAACCGATTTTAGCCAAATCTTTGCGGAGCGGGGAGCCGACTTGGGGTTTCAGGTGGTGGATTCGTTACGGGATTTGTTTGGCGATAATTACATCATTCTGCCCAACCCAACTTACGGAGAATGGGAGGGCGCCATCTATGGGAACAACTATAAACAAACCCCGGAAAAAAAGAGAGCTTTGCGGAAAAGGGTTTTAAAAGGGTATTGATAGTTTTTTGGGAGTGGGCGTGTATTTTATTTATCAAAAACAATTATAGCTGAAGGATGGAGATGAAAGGAAATTTGCTGAAAATGGATACGGTTCTCGATAATCCGGTTCATTATCAATTGAATTTTGGAGGAGACTTTTTAAATATAAATACCTGGTTAGGCAAAAAAATCACTTACCACTTTATAGGCGAAATTTACTGCATTCATTGTGGACGAAAGACCAACAAGTCCTTTTCGCAGGGATATTGTTATCCTTGTTTTATTAGTTTACCCGAAACAGATGAAAGTGTAGTCCGCCCCGAACTCAACAGGGCGCATGAAGGAATTTCCCGGAACATGGAATGGTCGCGGAAACACGATTTAATCGATCACTTTGTCTATCTTTCTTTTACCAGCGAGTTAAAAGTAGGGGTAACCCGGCATTTAAATATTCCCACCAGGTGGATCGATCAAGGGGCAGAATATGCAATCAAATTGGCCAAAACACCATACCGGCAGCTGGCGGGTTTGATTGAGGTTTCGTTAAAACCATATCTCAGCGACAAAACAAATTGGCGAAAAATGCTCAGTAGCAGTGTAATGGAAATTCCAGATATGGTTCAATTCAAAAAGCATTTTGAGGCGTTGGTTCCCGGACCCTACCAGAAATTCATTGTTGATGATAATGAAGTGACAAACATTTCTTATCCTGTTCAAAAATACCCTTTGAAAGTGGCGGGTTTAAACCTTGATAAGGAACCTGATTTTTCCGGAATCTTGTCAGGAATCAAAGGACAGTATCTTTTATTTGAGGATGGAAATGTACTCAATGTTCGGAAATTTGCTGGATACCAGGTGGTTCTACAGGTTGAATGACTTTCATGGGAAATTAAAAAGCTTTAAAAACAAAAAGCAGGCCGGGGAGACCTGCTCTTTATTTTGCGGAATGATTTCTTATGAACAACAAACCTTATTAATTACTTTATTAAATGAGCCGCGTTTTGAGGGGAAAATCCCAAAAGAGACGGTTCTGTTCAAATAAAGCAGTTGCGACCAATTGGTCAAAATCATCATTCCGCCATACCGTAATTCCATCTGTATTAATAAAATCAACAACTGAGGATGTTGTTGTATTGAACTCATAAACCAACCAAAATTTACCATTATTAGGATTTGGAATCACGGTAATACTTTTTATATGTTTACAAATATACGTTAAAATTTAATCTCCATCTAATAACAGATACCTTTTTGAAATGTTTAAGATGTTTTAGTCTTAATTTCAAAAAAGTATAAATTTTTATGAAGAATTGTTTTTTTTCTCTCTTTAACTTGTAGAAACAGACAAAACCAGAACAGATTTCCTTTTCTTTGTTTTTTTTTGAAACTGTTTTTAAATTCGTAATAATAATAAAATTAAAATGCAGAAAGCAATGACCTGCAAAAAAGATAGACACTAAAAAACCACAGAATGAAAAGAATAGGCATTTACATCATAGCAACAGTAATGGTAGGTTTGGGATGCAGCCGCGATAAGTTAAAAAGGGACTTGCTTCCGGGTGTTTCTGGTTCGGCGGGAGAGGTGGTTATTGTAATGGAGCCCTCCGTGTGGAGTTCTGAGACAGGAAAGAATTTCCGTGCCTTGTTAACCGAGGAAACTCCGGGTCTTCCTCAGAGTGAACCCTTACTGAATCCGGTAAGTATTTCGATGAAGGCCTTTACTGAGCTGTTCAAAATTCACCGGAACCTTATTATTGCACAAATTTCACCGTCCATTGAAAAGAGAGGAATCCAGGTGGAATATAACAAATGGGCCAAACCCCAGCTTGTGATTACCATGTTGGCTCCCAACCGTCAAAGTTTCGATTCTCTTTTTATGGAGAATGAACAGAAAATATTGGGTCTTTTACTTAAAGCCGAACGGGATAGGTTGATTCAGAATTATGAGAATTATCCGGAATTCACGTTAATCCGCCGGATTGAAAAAAATGCCGGACTGAAGTTGATCATTCCAAAAGGGTATTCTTACGATATGGACACAATCAACTTCCACTGGATTGCCTTAGAGACGCCGGATATTAGCCAGGGGCTTTTTATTTATTATTACGATTATACCGACTCCTCGACCTTTACGGCCAATTATTTGATTGAAAAACGGAACGAATTTCTTAAAAAGTTTGTTAGTTCCCAAGCCCCGGGTTCGTATATGACCACCGAACTTCAGGTTTTTCCGGTATTCCGATCTTTTGAGTTGAATGGAAAATATACCGCCGAATTACGTGGATTATGGAAGATGGAGAATGATTTTATGGGCGGCCCATTTGTCAGCATTAGTCAATTGGACCCATACCGAAACCGGGTGGTAACCGTAGAAGGTTTTGTATATGCACCCAAGTTTAACAAGCGCAATTACATACGGCAGTTGGAGGCCATTCTTTATAGTCTTCAGATTGTTGATCCAAAACAGGCCGATAAAAAATAGCTTTTCGTTTAATAACAAAAAAAGGCAATTCAAAATAATAGTGAGTTGCCTTTTTTGTTGTCAAATTCCGGGTAAAGCTAACATGTTTGCAAAAAAGGCTATCAACTTTTGCATGGCCAATCCCCGGTGGCTTATTTTGTTTTTTAGCTCCATCGGCATTTGGGCGAACGTATCTTCATAGCCATCGGGTTTAAAAATAGGATCGTAACCAAACCCGGAGATACCGTTCTTTTCAGTTAATAGGGTTCCTTTTACCACCCCTTCAAACAAAAATTCCTGATGGTTAAAGATTAAGCAGATGACCGTACGGAATTGGGCTCTGCGGTTTTCAACACCGTGCAATTTTTTCAACACCAATTGAATGTTGTCTTCCGGGTTCTTTCCTTCACCGGCATACCTGGCCGAGATGACTCCTGGTTCGCCATTGAGTGCTTCAATCTCAAGTCCGGTATCGTCGGCAAAAACATTTTTATGCAATTTATTGTAGATGTAGCGCGCCTTGAAACGGGCGTTACCTTCTAGCGTAGGTTCATCTTCTGGAATATCATCACCGAAACCGGCATCATGTAAACCAATGACATTGAAAAAGTCATTTAACAGGTGATTTACCTCTTCAAGTTTGTGCTTGTTTTGCGTGGCAAAAATCAAGGTTTCTTTTCCCAATGAGTTCAAGTTCATTAACGGCAATTAGAAATAAAAGTTAACACCCCCTCCAAACATGTGAGGAGCCGAATCGTACACCCCAATAGAGGCCTCAAACACAAATGCCATAGATTTATTTAATTCGATTTCGCAACCTAGGGGTATCCAAACGGGAAAATACACATTTCCTCCAAAATTCACATCGGCATCTAAACCCCCAAACAAATTCACATTTTTTGCCAGTTCGTAAGTTCCCAAAAATGTGGCATCGAGTCCAAAATCGCCATAAGTATGTGCCCCTGCACTAAAGAAGAAGTTTTTGTTGATACCAAATTCCACATCGCCACCAACATAACTGGTTGAACCCAAAACGCCAAACTTGAACCCCAAATCAATGCCAGAGGTAAGGCCATAACCCGCGTGGCCAAAAAGGAGAAAATCATCGGCTCCACTGGCGATGATCATCGGTTCCACGCCTACCGAAAAGGTACCTTTTTTTAAAGTTTTAGCTGTGTTAAATACTTGGGCTGTGGCTTGAATCGTTATTAACGAAACGAATGCAAAAAAGAGGAAGTTCTTTATCATGTTTTGAATTTTTTAGTTATTTATTTACGCATGAATGTGTTGCTCGATGGCCCTACAGTTTTTCTGTTTACAAAAATAAGAGAAATGGATTAGATAGCAGCAAGTTGATAGGTTAAGAAATTTCTTTTTGAATTATTTTTTTATGTTATATACGACTTGAGTAATATGTATTAACTTTGTAGTCAGCAAGTAAAGATGTTTTAAAAAAAACCTGAAATAAGAACCTATGAATGATAAGGGAAAAGCCTTTATAGCAAAATTGGACGAACTTATTGAATTGTTTAAGCAGCTGAGAGATAAAGCTACCAGCGAGGGAATTATTATTAAAAACGATCCCCTCTATCAAAATTTTGAGCTGTTAGCCGGCAACTACCAAATGATTAAAAACACCATTCCCGATGATTTTATTGAAGAGATGGGGGAACCTATTAAAGAACTGATTACCCAAATGGTAGATCAATTAAAAAAAGATTTAGGGATTTTTGACAAACCCGAAGCGGCTCCGGTTATTGACGAAAGGGAAAACATCGATTTTTTATTAAAAAACAGGGACCTTTCGGAGCAAGAAATAAATGACCTGCTTGACAAGCGAAGGATGCTTGAGAAAAAGAATTTTAGTTAAGATTTATGAGTGTAAAGTAAAATTAACCGCAAGGAACAGAGCAGGTAAGGGTTAAAGGGTAAAATGGTTGGATTGTTACAAGATTGGTCATTAGCATATTACCTTGTGTCTCTAATCTCACATTTTGATACTAAAATATTCATTCTGTGAACTAAACCACATTGAATTGAGATTAATTAAAAAAGGCTCTTATTTCCGCAATTGATATTCCCCCTGCCAAACAGGATCTTTTACTTTGGTTAAAAACAGCCAGACCTTATTGCCAAAGGTATAATCTACCATTTTGTTAATTCCAAAAATCGAAAGCATTTGAAACTGTGCTGTTGAGGGAACCCCCTGCTTTGTCCCCCAGCCGGCCTCATCCACATTCCCGTAAGGAAACACATCGTATTTCAGCCGCCAAAGTTCATCCAAAATACTAGGGTCGATACCGTATTCTTCGAAATAATTGATTTTTTCTGGATTGGCGCGCGATGTTTCAAACCCGGAAGCTTGCCTTAGGAAAGATTCTTTGGTCAGGAAAATTATCTCGTGGGTGCTGTCAGGATTTTGGCGCATGATGCCAAACGAAACCGGGAATGAATTGGCACCTGAAATCAGGCTGATGGCAAAACTATAGCGCGATTGCCGCACTTCGGGAACATAATCTTTTTTTGGAATTAATATTTGGCTTGCCCCAAAAAGGGGAATCAACAAGATATAAATTAATAGATAAAAATTCTGTTTCATTTTTTTAGCAAGAAATTGAAATCTTCAACAGGAGCCACTTCGAAAGGTGTTTTTCCGTATTGGAAAACACGAAGCGTTTTTTGTCCTTTAAACGATAATTGGTTATCCTTTACCAGAAACATGCAACCTTCGCGCAATCCCGCTACGGTTGTTTCGCGGTTTACTTCCAAAAATTCAAGAATACGCTCCTCGCGGGTTTCGCCACCATGTCCTTCCGGGTTTTTATCCAAGTAATGTGGGTTGATTTGAAATGGAATCAGGTTCAGGGCGTCAAAACCCATGGGATCGGCAATGGGCATATCGTTGGTGGTTTTAATGGTAGGGCAGGCCAAATTAGAGCCCGCGCTCCAGCCAATATATTTAGTTCCGGCCAAAACTTTTTTACGGATGGGCGCGATCAATCCATTTTGGCGGACTAACCGCAACAACTGCCAAGTATTACCACCGCCCACTATAATGGCTTCTGCTTTTTCAATAGCTTCCACCGGATTGGCAAAGTGGTGAATGGAAACTATGTCGTGCTCCACTTCGTTAAATCGGGTTTTTACTTTCTTTTCATAATCGTCCCATGTTACCGTTACTCCGGCGTAGGGAATAAAAACCGCTTTTACGGGAATTGTTCCTAAAAAAGAGGCAATATCATTTTTGGGATAATCCAAATAGGGTTCACCCGGATTGGTTGAGTTGCTGATTAATAGTAAGTTCATAGATTTTAAAAGTACGTTAAAAATTTATAAGCAAGTGATAATTTCCTATTGATAAGTTTTGTCATGGGTTTCTGGTTTTGGTCTCTAAATTCTAATTTCTAACATCTAATCTCTAATTTCTAAATCGATGGACATTTTTTCAATAGGCCAATTTCCTTCATCCACCGTCACTGCTGCAAGGGAATCAATTACCTCCAAGCCTTCAATCACTTGCCCGAACACGGTGTGCTGCCCATCCAAATGGGGCGTTCCTCCCTGGGTTTTGTAAATTTCCTGATGCACGGGCGAAATAAATAAATGATATTGTTGTTCGGCGCCCAGCAGCTCGCCGGCGGTATATCGGGTTCCCTGGATGATAAAAAACTCGAAAGCCACGGACCGTTTTTCGGGATTGTTTTCGTATTCGCGGGCCATGGAAAGAGCGCCCTTTTTGTGGATGTTCTCTTTACGGAATTCGGCAGGTAGCGTGTAAGTCCCCATTTTCTGTTTCACGTATTGCCGTTCGAACCCGTCGGAATCGCCTCCTTGAATCATAAAATTGTTGATCACCCGGTAGAATTCAGTGCCTTTGTAAAACCCGTTTTTGATGAGGCGGATAAAATTAGCCCGGTGAAGCGGCGTGTTTTCATATAATTGGATTTTCATGGTTCCCTTAGGCGTTTTCATAACCACCAGGGTTTCCCTGTTTTCATTCCCATATTTTGTCAATTCTTCTACCAAATTTTCATTGGTTAGCGGGATCATTTTTTTTGAAGGCTTTTTTTCCGCTTTCGGAGATATGGGCGAAGGAGCCGGTTTTTTTGGTTTTAAGGGGGCTTCGCTTTTTGATGCCGATGGTTGCTGACAACTGGTTATCACAAAGAAACAGAGGATGGTTACTATGAAAATGTGTTTATTCACTGGCCCGGTATTTTTCGTTATCGTTATTCAAAAACAGGTTCAGGTAGCTTTTATAGCGGCTTTCGGCAATTTTTCCCTCCTGAACCGCCTTTTTTACTGCGCAACCCGGTTCATGCGAATGGCTGCAATTGTAATATTGGCATTGGTCCATCACGGCAAAAAGCTCAGGAAAATAGTGCGAAATCTCATCTTTGTCCATATCCACCATTCCAAAACCTTTGATTCCCGGAGTATCAATGATAAAACCGCCGTTACTCAACACATGCATTTCGGGAAACGTAGTGGTATGTTTTCCCGACTCATGGTAATCGGAAATTTCAGAGGTTTTTAAATCCAGGGTAGGGTTTAACAGGTTGATTAAGGTTGATTTGCCAACGCCTGAATGGCCTGCCATAACCGAAGTTTTATGAGCCAGCAATTGGCTAATATTATCCACGCCCTGGTTTGCTGCCGCCGAAATAGGAAAACACTCATACCCAATCGTGGAATATACCTGAATGAGTTGATTCATCTCATCGAAATCGGTTTTGGAATAAATGTCGGTTTTATTGAACACGATTTTTGCAGGAATATTATAAGCTTCGGCAGCCACTAAAAAACGATCAATGAATTCAGGAAAGGTTTTGGGCTTGGCCAGGGTAACAATCAATAACGCCTGATCGACATTTGCCGCAAGGATGTGGGCCTGTTTTGAAAGGTTGATGGATTTGCGGATGATGTAGTTTTTCCGTTCTTCAATTTTAGAGATGGTGCCAAAGCCGGTTTTTTCGTCAAGCTCATAAATCACATGATCTCCCACAGCCAATGGGTTGGTGGTTTTGATGCCCGAGGTGCGGAATTTCCCCTTGATGCGGCATTCCACAATGCTTCCATCAGCATCTCGCACCAAATACCAGCTCCCGGTCGATTTTATAACAATTCCTTTGTTCACCTTGCGCTTTTATGAATAGCAAAGATAACTATTTTTAAAAGCCAGATGACGATTTACAAAGCCGGGGCAAGGGTGCAGGGTAAAATTGTCTAAATGGTTGCTTATTAGCTAAAAAGACAAAAAGCTAATAGCCAATTGTTCTAAACTCTAAATTCTAATCTTTTTTCTCAATTTTTGATACTAAAATATTCATTCTGCTAATAATGTCGTTTAGTTAAGAAAGATTCACCCCTATAATCCCCTCAAGGGGATACCTCCTCGGTGGCAGCAGTTCTAGTCCACGCCATGGCGTGATGCCCGAAGAGCGGAGGGCGCGTTAACTAAACGACATTGATTCTACTAACTAAACGCATTGTATTGTTATTTAAAATCGTGGTGTTTCCAGTCATATTTCTCTTATTTTTGGCAAAAATTTTTACGATGATCCGGGCAGTAATTTTTGATATGGATGGGCTTTTGATTGATTCTGAACCCTTGTGGAGAGAGGCCGAGATAGATATCTTTGGAAAAAAAGGGATACAGTTGACTGAAAATGATTGCCGGGGAACTACGGGAATGCGGGTGGACGAAGTGGTGACGCACTGGAGCTTGGTTTATCCTGAGGCTCATTTGAATGTGGATGCCACAGTTCAGGAAATCATGGAGCGGGTTACTCAATTGGTGGTTGAAAAAGGAAAACTCATGCCGGGAGTTTATCAGGTTATTTCATTGCTCGAAAAGAAAGGGGTTCCGATGGCCATTGCCTCCGCATCGTCCAATGCTTTGATTGATACGGTGGTTCAAAAATTTGGAATTAAACCAAAATTTTTGTTGATACAATCTGCAGAGTTCATGAAATATGGCAAGCCTCATCCTGAAGTATTTATTGAAACAGCCAAAAGAATATCCGTTCCTGCAAACCAGTGTTTGGTGCTCGAAGACTCGGTGTATGGAGTTTTGGCCGGGAAAGCGGCAAAAATGAAAGTAGTGGCTGTACCCGATCACGAAAACTATCACAAAGCCGGGTATTGCATTGCCGACAAGAAAATTCCTTCGCTGGAGCTTTTTGATGAAGCCCTTTGGCAGGAACTGAATGCCGGGTAAAAATCACCGCCCGAATTTCAACCCCCTTTTATTTTGAGTAAGGGTTGAATATCAGTAATGTGTTTATTTTTGTAAATAAAAAACACTGTGTCTGATTTAACCCAGCCATACAACCGTTTGATCCGGACAGGAGACACAAAAGCGTTTCAGCAAGTTTTTGAACTTCTTTATACGCCCCTTCATGCCTATGCCTTTTCGTTTGTAGCCAACAGCGAAGTGGCTGAAGAGCTGGTGCAGGAATCTTTTTTGATGATTTGGTATCACCGGGGCAAGATTGATGAAGAATTCAATATGAAAGCCTATTTGTATAAAAGTGTACATAATCAGGCGTTGAATCATTTGCGCCATCAAAAGATTGTATTGAAGCACAAAGAGCAGGCTCATGGCAGCAATTCTTCTTATACAGAATGGCATGGAGAACCCAATCCTTTTTTATCGAAAGCCTTGTACGAAGCCATTGAACAATTGCCTGAACGGTCACGTCTGATTTTTGAGATGAGCCGGCTGGATGGGTTACGGCACCGCGAGATAGCAGAAAAACTAAATATAAGCGAAAAAACCGTTGAGGTTCAGGTGCGGAAAGCACGCCTGTTTTTACAAAAAAAATTAAAACGTTTTTATAAAGAATTGTAAGGGGTAATTTGAAACCAAATGTTTTTATTATGGAAAGGAAAATTTCAATGGAAGCTGAAAATCACAGATATAATCAAATTATAGATTTTTTGGCGGATGCAATGACACCTCAGGAAAAAGATCAGTTTAAGCAATGGTTAAACCAGTCGGAAAATAACAAAGAGCTTTTTCTGCGGGTAAAAATTTTTTGGGAAAAATCGGAAAAGGACGCGCATCCATCATCTGTTGAGGCATGGGATAAAATCCGACAGACAATTAAAGATCAAAACGGTGATGTTTTAAAAATGCGGTTCATAAAGTTATCTGTAGCGGCATCGTTACTTCTGCTCTTGACTTCGGGATGGTTGATTTATCAGGCAAAGCAAAACCTGATTTATTATGCAACCAACGAAAATTCTTTCCGGAAAGACACTCTTGACGATGGCAGCATCATCTATTTGTACCCATCGTCGTCTATTCAACTAAGGAAAGATAAAAACATACTTAAACTTTCCGGGGCGGCCTATTTTGTTGTCCCTAAAAATTGCCTGAATCCGCTTACTGTTCAGGTTGGCGGAACAAACATTAAGGTTAAAGGAACCTCGTTCCGTGTAAATTTAGGCAATCAAAAGGGAGACATTTCATTAATGGTAGAATCGGGTGAGGTAGAGTGGATTCAGAATCACAGCCATTCCCAATCACTTTTAGTACATGCAGGAGAGCAGGCTTATTTTTCCAACCTCCAAAAATCCTCATGGAAAGAACCCAAGAAAGAAGACATATATATAATTTATCAACCGAAGTTAAACCACCAATAAACCAAACCGCCAGCCATGAAAACACGAATCCTCCTCATTCTTCTTTTTAGTTTTATGAACGGATTTCCGCAAGTTGATAACGCCTTGAAACGGATGCAATTGTATGAAGGATCGGTGTACGTGACCTATGGACACCGCATTACCGAGGTGTTTTCGGAATTGGATTATAAAATGGGAGTGGGGCTTTTCCCGAAAACCAACATTGCCTTTTTGAATTACCAGCAACTGGTTCTTTTGATGCAAGATACCGCCAAACGTGAGCAATGGAGCCAGGAAAAATACATGGAAGCGCGCAATAGGTTGAAGCAGCATGCCCCCGGAGGGAGAATTATCCTTTATGTGGAACGGTTCGATATGTACCAAACCAACAACAAATTCTTTTTTATCATCATCCGGGGCAATGACGAGAATAAAATTTTTGAATATCAGTTGCCGTATAAAGCGGCAGAACTGGTAACCACGGATGTTTTCAGCAATTGGGCCATTATCGATGTTGATGTCCCTTTGCCGGAATGTTTTTTTATATACGTGAATCACAAAATGACCGAGCATCTTTCCGACACTAAGTTTCTGGTGGAACAAAATGCGGCGCCTTTACAAAAACCTGCGGAATGATTCACGGGTTTTGACAATCATCCAAAATCATTTTTTTAATATTTTGTCCGCTTTGTTGCCAATTTAATTAGGGTTTTATAAACGGAGTTAATTTTATACCATTTATTTTTGTCAACAATATTATTGATGAACGAAAATAGTGTGGGAAAAAAAATTGTAAAGCGTATCGCCCGCTTTTTTTTGGCCGTGCTGCTTTTAGTAGCTATATTATTTTTAACCTCCAGATTTCTCGAAAAAAAGGTGGTGCAGCTCATGGTGGAGCAAATCAACCAATCGGTTGAGGTCCCTGTTTTTATTGATAACATCGAATTTTCACTGCTCAGGAAATTTCCACTTGCAACGTTGCAGTTTCATAATGTGACCATTAAATCAGCCAAAGAATTTCATCAAACAAATTTTTCAGGTTACCAAGCCGACACCTTGCTGTACATAAAAGAACTGTATTTGGCATTTAATCTTATGCGGTTGATGCACCATGAAATGGAACTTACCAAAGCATATATTGATAATGGGTTTATCAATGTATTGGTTGATAAAAGCGGAAAGGCCAATTATTCTGTATTAAAAGAAATGACCCTCGAAAAGGGGGATTCATCCAATTCATTTAACTTTCAGCTTAAATTTATTGAAATCAAACAATTTGATGTTCGGTTTCACAATCAGTTTAAAGATGTATCTGCTTCTTTAACCATTCCTGCCTATAAGCTCAAAGGTGAATTTTATAAAGAAAGTTATTCGGTTGCTACATCAGGGACGTTAAAGGTTGAGCAGATCAAACAAGGGGAAATCTGGTTCCGGCCCGATGTGCCCGCTAATTTGAATTTACAGTTCGATATTTTAAACGAGGTGTTGACCATAAAGCAAAGTTCCCTAAAATCTTCGGGAATCCAGTTGAACTCTTCCGGGACGGTGACTTTTGGCGAAAATGTGAAACTCGATTTGCAATTTGCCGGTGACAAGGTTGATGTGAAAAAACTTTCCCGGTGGGTGGCCAACAAATCACTGTCAAGAATGGAACTATCTGGTTATCTCTCGTTTAAAGGAGTGGTTTCAGGAATTGTAAATGAAAAGGTTTCGCCAAAAATGGCCATTAATTTTAGCGTAAGTAATGGAACCTTTAAACACCAAAATTTTGATGAAAAGTTTCATCACATTGCTATGAAAGGCTCCTATTCGAACGGGAACCAGCGGAACATCATTTCCTCATCGTTAAATTTTGAACAACTTGACCTTTCTCTTGGAAAAAGTTCCATAAACAGCAAATTTAAGGCTCATAATTTTAAAAACCCTTCATTTGATTTTGAGGCCGGGATTCATTTTTTTGGAGAAGATCTTGCCAAAGTGGTGCCGAAAGATTTTGGGGCGATTGGCTCCGGAACTATGGTGGGGAATTTTCATGCCCAGGGAACCATTCAAGGGTTCCCCATTCATTTAGATCAATTCCGGCAATGGGAATATTCGGGAACGTTAAAAATTCAAGATGCCGATTTTCAGACCACAGACAAAACATTTGGTTTTAGCCAAATGAATGGCGACCTGATGCTTTTAAATCAAAACCTGTCGGTTCAAAATCTTAACGGTACAATGCAACAAACCTCATGCAGAGGATCCTTGCAAGTGAACAATTATTTTGGTCTTTTTTCCAATAGGCAGGAAGTGGTTGGTTTGAATACACATCTGCAATTAGGGAATGTAACTTACCCGGACATTACCTTTCTGTTTACCGAAAGCGACACCACCAAATCGGATTATGAGTTAGAGGTGGAGGCCCGGTTGTTTGCCGAAAGTTACACTCAGGATGCTTTTAAGGCGCAACGATTGCGAGGAAAAGTTACCTATGCAAAATCAAAAGTGCAGGTCGATTCCCTGAATTTTCAATCTTTGGGAGGCACTGCTGCTGCTCAAATAAAATATGACTTTTCAAAGCCAAACTATTCGCTTTTGAGTATCGATGGACGTGTGCATTCCATGGATATAAATCATTTGCTAACAACCTTTAATAACTTTGGGCAGGGTTTTATTACCGAAAAAAACCTTCAGGGGCAATTAAGTTCCGATTTTGAAACAGAAATGAAATTTGTGAATGGAACTCTCGTTGCGGAATCCATTGAATATTTGGGATATGTCCGTATCGATAATGGAATACTTCAAAAATTTGAACCCGTGAAAGCTTTGGCCGTTTTTACTGAAATTCCGGAACTGGAGCGGATAGAATTTTCTTCGATGGAAAACAATTTCTTAATCAGCGATGGGATCATTCAGGTTCCAAAGATGGATATTAAAAGCAACGCCTTTGATGTTACCCTTTATGGACAGCAATATTTCACGGGCAATTACGAATACCACCTTCAACTTTTTCTGTCCGATTTTTTAGTTGGAAAAGCCAAACGGCTTCAAAAGCAGCAGACGGAGTTTGGTTGGGTAGAGGAGGAGGAAAGCGAACGGACTAAATTGTATCTGATGGTTCAAAACAAAGAGGACCAATTTTCGGTTACTGTCGATAAACAGGCCATTAAGAGCCAATTGAAAGCAGGCACTAAAAATGAAAAGAAAGAATTTAAAAAAGCGCTCCACGACGAATTTGGCTGGTTTAAGAAAGATTCAACACTTACAAAACCAGAAAAAAAAGAAAAAAAGAAACAGGAATTTTCCATTGAGTGGGATGAAGAATAACAATAAACCAGTATTAACTGTCGTTACACAGCCATGACAAACAGAAGAAACCTTTATAAAAACAAGCGGCATTGGAAAGTGGCGCTGTTTATAGTGGCCATTATTATCGGTGCTTTATCAACCAGCTACACAGGCCAATTGGTCGATAAAATGAAGGTGGAAGAACGCAAGCGGATGATGATTTGGGCTGAGGCCACCAAATATGTCGCCAATAGCGAAGATTTGGGTCAAAACATCAATTTTTATTTGAATGTCATCACCAACAATACCACCATTCCGGTAATCTTAACCGATGGTAACGACAGCATTATTACCACACTAAACCTGAACAAGAAGAAAGAAACGGACTCCATTTATTTGGCCAAAGAATTGGGCCACATGAAAACCGGCCACGAACCCATCGAAATTCTTTTTTTAGATGGTGGGAAAAACATCATCTATTACGACGATTCTACCATCCTTAAACAATTGGCTGTTTACCCGTATGTTCAATTAGCGATTATTTCCTTGTTCATCCTCATTTCCTATCTGGCTTTCAGCGCTTCGCGCAAAGCGGAGCAAAACCAGGTTTGGGTAGGCATGTCCAAAGAAACAGCCCATCAGTTGGGAACACCGATATCTTCGCTTATGGCATGGGTCGAGATTTTGGAACAATCGGAAGAAAACCGTTCCTATGTAGAGGAAATGCGCAAAGATGTGGATAGGTTAGAGATGATTGCCGAACGTTTTTCGAAAATAGGCTCCCTTCCTGAACTACCGTTGACGGATTTGCGCAAGACCCTTGAATCGGCCATTGCATACATGAAAACCCGCACCTCAAAAAATATCGATTTTCAAATCCATTACAATGTAAGTGGCGAGGTCATTCTTCCGTTGAACAAATCGCTTTTTCATTGGGTTATTGAAAATTTGGTTAAAAATTCTGTTGATGCCATGGAAGGCAGAGGAACGGTTACGATTTATCTGGTGGAAAACCCTAAAGAGGCCTCCATTGAGGTTTCCGATACCGGACGGGGAATTCCCAAAAGGATGCAAAAAACCATTTTCAAACCGGGGTACACCTCCAAGAACCGGGGATGGGGATTAGGATTGTCGCTGGCCAAACGTATCATCGAGAATTATCACAAAGGAAAAATTTTTGTTTTAAGTTCCGAATTTGATAAAGGGACCACCTTCAAAATCGTGCTCCCAAAATAGTTCAAAGTACGACAATCAAATATTCCCAGAGAAGAGAAAACCTTTGTTTCAGCTTCATGTACTGATATTTAATCAATGAGGACAAGGGTTATTTTGGGCATGATTTCATGGAAATATTTATTCTTCTCGCATTTTCATTTGGTTTGCTTGGGAAGAAGCTATAAATTTGCGCGCTAAATTTTTTATTTAGTATTAAGTTTTTACTTTTGCAGGTATTTTAAAAATGGCCAGGATGGATTTAAACATTCCATTTAAGGGATTAAAAGAAGGAAAACATCAATTTCAGTTTCATATTGATGACAAGTTCTTTGAAGCATTTCCCGAAGGAGATATTCATAAGGGAGATTTAGAAATAAAGGTTGATTTGGTAAAACGTTCAACAGGGTTGGAAACCCTGTTCGCCATTCATGGAAAAGTGGTGGTACCTTGCGACCGGTGCCTGGACGATTTAGAGCAGGACATTGATTACCAAGGGAAACTGTTTTTTGAATTTGGCGAAGAAACCAATGAGGTAACCGATGAGCTGATCATGTTATCGGCCAACGAGAATTACCTGGAACTCACGCAATATGTTTATGAATTTGTAAGTCTAAGCCTGCCGTTTCAGAAATTTCATGGTAACGATGCGAAAGGACATTCCCTTTGCAATAAGGAAATGCTCGAAAAATTGAACAAATTGTACAGTAACAACGAAGATGACGAGATAGAGGATCCCCGATGGGATAAGTTGAGAGATTTAATAAATTAATTTTAAAGCGATTGAAAAATGGCACATCCTAAACACAAACACTCCAAAACCAGGAGAGATAAAAGAAGAACTCATTACAAAGCAGTAGCACCTACTTTGTCAAAATGTTCAAACTGTGGTTCTGCTATCATGTACCACCACGTATGCCCTGAGTGCGGTTTCTACCGTGGCAAATTGGCTATTGAAAAAGAGGTAGCAGCCTAATTCCTTTTTGTTAAATCAAAATCCCAAATATGAGAATAGGAGTGGATATAATGGGTGGCGATTTTGCGCCTGAGGCAACAGTCTTGGGTGCCATTCTTGCCCACCAGGCATTACCTGCCGATGTTCAATTGGTGTTAATAGGAGATAAGGAGCAAATCCTGAAAATCTTAGCACGTGAAAATGTCGATGCCAAACAGTTTGAAATTGTTCATACCACTGAGGTAATTGAGATGGAGGATCATCCTGCCAAAGCTTTCAGTGCAAAACAAGATTCCAGTATTGCTGTTGGTTTCAAGATGTTGTACACTAAAAAACTTGATGGTTTTGCCAGTGCCGGAAATACCGGGGCCATGCTGGTAGCTACCATGTACACCATTAAAGCCATCCCAGGTGTTATTCGGCCGTGCATTTCCACAGAGCTGCCCCAGTACAACAACCGTTCGGCACTATTACTCGATGTTGGGATTAACCCCGATTGCCGTCCCGATGTTCTGTATCAATATGGAGTTATCGGTTCGGTGTATGCCAACAGGGTGTATGGAATTGAAAAACCAAAAGTAGCGCTGCTAAATATTGGTTCCGAAGATTCTAAAGGAAACCTTGTGGTGAAAAGCTCCTTCGACTTAATGAAAGATTCTAAAGAATTTAACTTTATTGGAAATATCGAAGGAAATCAGTTGTTCGGAAACTGCCCCGCCGATGTGGTGGTCTGTGATGGATTTACCGGAAACGTAGTCCTTAAACAGGCCGAAGGGGTTTATCACATCATGAAAGACAGAGGCCTTTCCGATGAATTTTTTGATCGTTTCAATTTTGAGAATTATGGGGGTACACCTGTCTTAGGAGTGAATTCAACGGTAATTATTGGTCATGGCGTTTCAAACGACAAGGCCATTAAAGCCATGATTCTTAAAACCAAAGACGTTATTGAAGCTCAGGTGAGCGAAAAACTAATCGAAATCTACAAGTAATGTCGAAAATCAGAGCAATTATCACAGGCGTTGGAGCCTTTGTTCCCGAATATATTTTAGACAATCACGAACTCAGCCAAATGGTTGATACTTCTGACGAATGGATCATGTCCAGGGTGGGAATCCGTGAACGGCATATTTTAAAAGAAAAAGGCGAAGGTGCTTCCTATATGGGAGAACGGGCCGTGAATCAATTGCTGGCAAAAACAAAAACATCTCCCGACGAGATTGATTTGGTTATTTGTGCAACGGTTACCCCGGATATGCCTTTTCCGGCAACATCAAGCATCATTGCCGATAAAGTGGGTATCAAAAATGCCTTCCACTTCGATATTAACGCGGGTTGTTCAGGTTTTATTTATACCCTGATAACTGCGGCAAAGTTTGTAGAATCAGGACAATATAAAAAAGTCATTGTTGTAGGAGCCGAGAAAATGTCGGCAATCACCGATTACACCGATAGAACTACCTGTCCATTATTTGGCGATGCCGGAACAGCCGTGTTGTTAGAGCCAACTACCGAAGAACTGGGAATGATGGATTATATTGCCCGTTCCGACGGTATGGGGCGCAAACACTTGTATATGAAAGGGGGTGGCTCTTGTTATCCTTCCTCTTATGAAACAGTGGACAACAAGATGCATTATATTTATCAGGAAGGTCAAGTGGTTTTCAAAAACGCGGTTTCTTTGATGGCCGATGTTTCTGTTGAAATCATGGAGCGGAATAACCTTACAGCAAAAGAACTTGCCTGGTTGGTTCCTCATCAGGCAAACCTTCGTATCATTGATGCTACAGCCAACCGAATGGGTTTAGATCCTTCGAAGGTGATGATCAATATCGAACGTTACGGTAATACCACTTCGGCAACCATTCCGCTGTGTTTATGGGAGTGGGAAAAGCAATTGAAAAAAGGGGACAATATCATTCTGTCGGCTTTTGGCGCAGGTTTTACCTGGGGGACCATTTATCTTAAATGGGCATACGACGGAGATAAAATTTAATTCGAAACATCCGAAATAATAGTATCATGGCAAAGACATTTGAAACGGAACAAAAGCAGATTAACATTATTGGAGCTGGGACAAGCATTGTAGGCGACATAAACTGTCCGGGCGATATCCGTATCGACGGAAGTTTGGTGGGCAACCTTCATGTACAGGGGAAAGTGGTTATTGGAACATCTGGCTCCATTAAAGGAGAAGTTAACTGTAAAAATTCCGAAATTGAAGGGAAAATTGAAGGGAAGATAACCGTGGTAGAACTGTTATCGCTTAAGGCCACATCATCAATTGTGGGTGATATTAAAACCCGCAAATTAGCCATTGAACCGGGAGCCTTCTTTACCGGAAACTGTACCATGAGCACTAGTGCTCCTATGGTTGGGCCGTCCGTACTGAATGAAGAAAAAAAGAAATAACGACGAAAAAAAGTCGTCCATGTATTTTTTTGCCAGGTATTCGGGGCTAGCCTTCGAGATGCTTGGCATTATTTTTTTAGGCACCTTTGGTGGCCATAAAATTGATGAATACCGGGGAGCCGGATTTCCTTTATGGACACTTATTTTGTCCCTTCTGTCCATAGCCATAGCCATGTATGTCGTTCTTAAAGATTTGATACGAAATGATTCTTGACATCCGGAAATTCTTGTTCTCTTTTCTGATCTTCTTTTTGCTCGTGCTTTTAATCCACGTAGCACTGCTTTGGGCTTTCCCCGGGTTTATTAATTGTCCGATAAATCAGGTATTGATTATTTATTTTTTTTTGTTTTGTTTAAACACTGCTCATTTTATGGGCTTGCGGTGGATAATAAAAAAATGGCCAAAGTTTGCCGGGCTTTTGTTTACAGCCTTGAGTTTGGTTAAGATGCTTTTTTCTATTCTTTTTCTTTTGCCATTCATTTTTCCTAATCATGAAGGGGCTATGCCACTTGCACTCAATTTTATGGCAGCCTATTTATTTTTGTTAGGATTTGAGGTTATCTTTTTGGCGAAAAACATGATCAACAACCATTAATTTTAGTACCCTTTCATTCGTCAAATGGTGTCTTTTTTTACACCTTTGCGTGTTGAACATGAATTTACAATTTGTTGTTTAAAATAAGTTGTATTAATTTGTATCCGGAAAAATTGTCCTATTAATGTAATTGAATCTGATGAAAAGAATTATTCTTTTGCTTTCAGCAATGTATTTGACAAGTATGGCTTTTGCCAACGAAGAGCCGGTTGCTGAACATCAAGCCCAACAAGAACATCAAGAGGCGGATTTCGATCCCACCGAAGTAATTATGCACCATATTAGTGATGCACATGATTGGCACTTGTTTGATTTAACCGATAAAGAGACGGGCGAAAAGCATGCAGTAAGCATTCCATTACCCGTGATTTTATTTTATAAAGGCCATTTGGATGTGTTTCTTTCCTCTGCGTTCCATCATGGGGAATCAACTGTGCATAAGGGGGAGAGGGAATATGCTTTGTATCACAACAAAATATATGCAGTAACTTCAGAAGGAATGGTTTTCGATGAGCACGAACATCCCATCAACCCAAAACCCTTAGACTTTTCAATTACCAAGAATGTAGCTTCCTTACTTTTCTCAGCCCTGTTTTTGCTTTTAATTTTCATTCCTATGGCCCGCAAATATAAAAAGGGAAACCTGGTTCCGAGTGGACTGCAGGGATTTTTAGAACCCATTGTCCTTTTCATCAAAGAGGATATTGCCATCCCAAATATTGGCGAACATAAATTTCACCGGTTTTTGCCTTATTTACTTACCGTATTCTTTTTTATTTGGATAAACAATATGTTGGGGCTGGTCCCTTTTTTCCCCGGTGGAGCAAACTTAACCGGGAACATTGCGGTAACCATGACTTTGGCGGTTTTTACCCTAATCATCACCAATACCAGCGGCAGTAAAACCTATTGGGGGCACGTATTTGCGCCGCCCGTTCCCAAATGGTTGTGGTTTATCATGATTCCCGTTGAAATGATTGGCGTGCTATCCAAACCCTTTGCTTTGATGATTCGTTTGTTTGCCAACATTACCGCAGGCCACATCATCGTACTGAGTTTGGTTTCATTAATATTTATTTTTAAAACAGTCTGGATTTCTCCGGCTTCCATCGTTTTTGTTTTGTTTATGGATGTGTTGGAGTTGCTTGTAGCAATTTTACAGGCCTATATTTTTACATTATTATCTGCGTTATTTATTGGTTTAGCAGTTCACGAACATCATTAATAATTGTCTAATTAAATTAATAAATTATGACTGGAATTTCAATTGCTGCAATAGGTGCAGGTTTAGCAGTTATCGGTGCCGGGTTAGGTATCGGTAGAGTTGGTGGTTCGGCAATGGATGCCATTGCACGTCAACCGGAAGCCTATTCTCAGATACAAACGGCCATGATTATTGCTGCAGCTCTTGTTGAAGGGGTTGCTCTTTTTGCTGTGGTTGTATCTTTACTTGTTGCAAAGTAAAAAGCTCGGATTTCCTGCAACGGTTGGTTGCAGGAAATTTTTTAAGGTTTATGATTAACTAAAAACAATATACCTATGGATTTAGTAACCCCGGCCATTGGATTGGTCTTTTGGACTGTCCTCATTTTCTTGATTCTGTTACTTCTTTTGCGGGCTTTTGCATGGAAACCCATTTTGAATGCCGTGGATGAGCGTAACGAAAGCATCAAGGAAGCCTTAGCCGCAGCCGATAAAGCTAAAGAAGAAATGATTAAACTTCAGGCAGACAACGATATGGTACTCAAAGAGGCACGGATTGAACGGGATAAAATAATTAAAGAAGCCCGGGAATTAAAGGAAAAAACCATTTCGGAAGCCAAAGTTCAGGCCAAAACCGAAGCCGATGCGTTGGTGACATCCGCAAAAGCGGCCATTGAAAATGAAAAACGAAACGCCATTAATGCTATAAAAAACGAAATGGCCAACCTTTCGGTTCAAATAGCTGAAAAAATCCTGGAACAGGAGCTTTCGGACAAAGAAAAACAAAAGAGGTTGATTGAGGACATGTTAAACAAAACCAACATCAACTAACAATCCCATGAATCAAAGTAAAATTTCGGTACGATACGCCAAGGCCCTTTTTGAATTGGCTCAGGATAAAAACAGTTTATCTGCCATAAAGCAAGATATGCAATGGGTGGAAGAGGTTTGCCAGCAACCGGACTTTAATCTTTTGCTTGAGAGCCCGGTGATTAAAGCCTCCCAAAAAACAGCATTGATGCAGAAATTCTTTCAGGGCAAAGTAAACGAATGGACATTGAGGTTTTTAATAATGGTGGTTGAAAACCGCCGGGAGCAATACCTGCAGAATATTGCACGGGATTTTATCCAGAACTATCGCGATTTTACGGGTATTAAAGCGGCAAAAGTTACTACGGCAGCCCCTATTGACGGGCAAACCAAAAAACTTATCGACCAATTGGTAAAAAAGATTTTTAACGCCCAGGTGGAATTAGTTTCAGAAGAAAACCCGAAACTCAAAGGGGGATTTATTCTTCGGGTGGGCGATCAGCAGATTGATGCCAGCATCAACACCAAACTGAAAAAGATTAAACGGAAATTTATTGATACAACGATTTAAAAAAACATAGAAACAAACAATTTAAAGATATGGCAAACATTAAACCTTCTGAAATTTCCTCCATCCTGAAGCAACAGCTTGAAGGATTTAAATCAGAAAACGAACTCGAAGAGGTTGGCACTGTGCTAACGGTGGGTGATGGCATTGCCCGGATTTTTGGTTTATCGAAAGTACAGGCCAACGAATTGATTGAATTTGATAACGGGATTAAAGGAATTGCCCTGAATTTGGAAGAAGATAATGTGGGAGCCGTAATTCTAGGTCCGTCTGAAGGAATCCGGGAAGGAGATACCGTTAAACGGACTAACCGGATTGCCTCCATTAACGTGGGTGAGGGTTTGTTAGGTAGGATTATCAATACCATCGGGGAACCCATTGACGGCAAAGGGCCTATTGGCGGGCGGTTGTTCGAAATGCCCCTGGAGCGCAAAGCTCCCGGTGTTATTTACAGGCAACCGGTAAAAGAACCGTTGCAAACAGGATTAAAGCCGATTGATGCCATGACACCCATTGGCCGTGGCCAGCGCGAGTTAATCATTGGTGACCGCCAAACCGGGAAAACCGCCATTGCCATCGACACCATCATCAATCAAAAAGAGTTTTTTGATGCAGGGAAAACAGTTTATTGCATTTATGTAGCCATTGGCCAAAAAGGTTCAACCATTGCCAATATCTTTAAAACCTTAGAAAGGCACGGAGCTATGGCCTATACAGTGATTGTGGCTGCTACTGCTGCCGATCCTGCTGCCATGCAGTTTAATGCTCCTTTTGCCGGAGCCGCCATTGGCGAATTTTTCCGTGATACGGGGCGTCCTGCATTGTTGGTTTATGACGACTTATCGAAACAAGCCGTTTCGTACCGCGAAGTTTCCTTGTTACTTCGTCGTCCTCCAGGCCGCGAAGCTTATCCCGGAGATGTATTTTATTTACACAGCCGCCTGCTGGAACGGGCTGCAAAAATTATTGAATCGGACGAAGTGGCCCGCCAAATGAACGATTTACCACCCGTCTTACGTGATGCAAAAGACGATCAAGGAAACCCAATTGTAAAAGGCGGGGGATCATTAACAGCATTGCCAATTATTGAAACACAAGCAGGAGACGTATCCGCGTATATTCCTACCAACGTAATTTCAATTACCGACGGTCAGATATTTTTGGAATCGGACTTGTTTAATGCCGGGGTTCGTCCCGCGATTAACGTTGGTATTTCCGTATCAAGGGTAGGAGGAAACGCCCAGATAAAATCAATGAAAAAAATTGCAGGAACCCTCAAAATTGACCAGGCTCAGTTCCGTGAATTGGAAGCGTTTTCAAAATTTGGTTCCGATTTGGATGCCGCCACGATGTCGATTCTTGATAAAGGCCGGAAAAACGTTGAAATCCTTAAGCAGGGACAATACGATCCTATGCCTGTGGAAAAGCAAATCGCCATTATCTATTGTGGAGTAAAAGGGTTGCTGTCATCAGTTCCTGTTGCTAAGGTTAAGGAATTTGAAGTGGAATTTTTGGAACGGCTGCAAATGAAGCACACAGAGGTCCTTCAAACTTTAAAAGCAGGGAATCTTACCGAGGATGTTGAAAAAACCATTCAGGATGTAGTAAAAGAACTATCGGTAAAATATCATTAATAGTGGTTTTTGGAAACAGAAATCTAGGATTAATTAAAAACGTATGGCTAATTTAAAGGAAATCAGAACCCGGATGAATTCCGTGAAGACCACCCGCCAGGTGACCAGTGCCATGAAGATGGTATCGGCCTCAAAGCTGCGTAGGGCTCAGGAAGCAATCATCCGTATCAGACCTTATGCCAATAAATTATCGGAGCTTCTGGGTAATTTGAACGAAAGCCTTAAAAACATTGAAGATAACCCATACGCCGCAGAACGTGGTTATGCAAAAATTCTGATTGTTGCTATTAATTCAAACCGGGGTTTATGTGGGGCATTCAATTCAAATGTTAACCGCAGGGTATTTCAGATGCTCAAGGAAGATTTTCAGGAACAGGTTCAAAAAAATGATGTTCATATCATGGCAATTGGAAAAAACACGTTTGACTTTTTCCGTCGGCGTGGCTTAAACGTATCGAACCACAACCACTTATATGAACATTTGAACTTTGAGCATGTTGCACCGGTGGCCGAAGAAATCATGACGGCTTTTGTTGGAGGAACTTATGACAAGGTCTATCTGGTATTTAATGAGTTTAAAAATGCAGCTACCCAATATTTGGTAGTGGACCAGTTTTTACCGATTCTTCCGAAAGAGGAAGATAAAAAAGTTACTCCAACGGATTACATCTTTGAACCAACGAAAGAGGAGATAATCAAAGATTTAATTCCAAAATCACTTAAGATACAGTTTTACAAAGCATTACTCGATTCAAACGCTGCCGAGCATGGAGCCCGGATGACCGCCATGCACAAAGCTACCGACAATGCCACCGATTTGTTACGTAATTTGAATTTGCAATACAATAAAGCCCGACAGGCAACCATTACCGGAGAAATCCTGGAGATTGTCAGTGGTGCCGAAGCATTGAAAGGATAACCCAAAAAAGATGTCGAAAATATTAGTTACCGGGGGAGCCGGATTTATAGGAAGTGCCATTGCAGAAAAGTTAATCCTGAACAAGGAAAACTATGTGGTTATTGTGGACAACCTTTCCACGGGAGATGCAGGAAAACTACCCACATTGTCCAAAGATAACTGGCGGTTCATTAAGTGTGATGTGAACGATTATACCGAAATTGCTCCCATCATGACCTCCTATATGTTCGATTTTGTGTTCCATTTTGCCGCCGTGGTTGGTGTTCAACGCACCCAGGAGAATCCGGTAATGGTACTTAAAGATATTGAAGGCATCCGGAACATTTTATCGCTTTCAAAAAACACCACCGTGCAGCGCGTATTTTTTTCCTCTTCGAGCGAGATTTATGGTGATCCGGTAGAAATCCCTCAAAATGTTTACACTACGCCATTGAATAGCCGATTGCCCTACGCGATTGTAAAAAACGTGGGTGAGGCATTTATGCGTTCCTATAACCAGGAATTTGGTCTGGATTATACCATTTTCAGATTCTTTAATACCTATGGTCCCAAACAAAGCAAAGATTTTGTTATCAGTAAGTTTCTTTTAGCCGCGTTGCATGATCAGGATATCACCATTTATGGCGATGGCAAACAAACGCGGACCTTTTGCTATGTAGATGACAATGTGGATGCCTGTTTAACTGCTTTTTATCGTAATAAGGTAGTGAACGATGTGATTAATATCGGTGGGAACCGGGAAATTCCTGTTAAAGAATTAGCCGAGATTATTATCCGTTTGACTCAGTCGAAATCAAAAATCATTCATGTTCCACCATTGAAAGATGGGGATATGATGCGACGCCAACCCGATAATTCCGACATGAAGAAATTATTGGGCCGCGATCTTATTAGTGTGGAAGAAGGAATTAAACGGATATTGGAAACAGGATTTTTTGAACAAAAACATTATACTAAATGCGAGAAATTGAAGAGTTAAGAGAGGTTTTGGAACGTCGGATTCAATCAATTGAATTCAAAAGGCCTCCGGCGGATCTGTACGACCCCATTTCTTACACCCTTCAAAGCAACGGAAAGAGGATCCGTCCGGTGCTGTTTTTACTTGCATGCCAGATGTTCTCTGAAAAGATTGATGACGCGATAGATCCAGCCATCGGATTTGAGATATTCCATAATTTCACCCTTTTGCACGATGATATTATGGACAATGCCTCGGTCCGCAGAGGGATGCCGACGGTTCACGAAAAGTGGAACGTGAATACCGCTATTCTTTCAGGTGATGCCATGATGGTAGAGGCTTACAAATTTGTGAGCCACACCCCTGGTAAATATCTGGGAGAGGTATTGGCCCTTTTTTCGGAGACAGCTTCAGGTGTTTGTGAGGGGCAGATGTTTGACATGCTTTTTGAAAAACAGGAGACGGTTTCTGAGGTAGAATATCTTGAGATGATTAAACTCAAAACCAGTGTGTTATTAGCCGCAAGTTTAAAAGCCGGAGCTATCATTGGTGGAGCAAACAACAAAAATGCTGAAAAGCTTTACCTTTTTGGGTTGCATCTCGGGCTAGCCTTTCAGTTAAAAGACGATTGGTTGGATGTGTTCGGAGATCCTGCGGTTTTTGGAAAAAAACCCGGGGGAGATATAGTTGAAAACAAAAAGACTTTTTTGCTAATTAAAGCACTTGAAAAAGCGCAGGGTGCCGATAAAATGGAACTTGAATTCTGGCTGAAACAAAAGGAATTTGATCGGGAAACGAAAGTAGTCGCTGTAACAAATCTTTATCGAAAACTTGAAGTGGATAAATTGACAGACAGGAAAGCAGAAGAACATTTTAATGAGGCATTTAAACAGTTAAAAGAAATTGATATAGAAGAATATAAAAAAAGACCCCTGAATGAAATGGGGAAGATTTTGTTGGAAAGAATTAAATAACGAATTGAAACATAACATTAAATTTCAGGCATGATGGCAACAAATGTTGGAAAAATTATTCAGATTATTGGTCCGGTATTGGACGTAAGCTTCGAACAGGAAGGATCTGCGCTTCCGAATATTCTGGATGCACTGGAAATTACCAGAAAAGACGGTTCCGTATTGGTTTGTGAAGTAGAACAACATATTGGTGAAAATACAGTCCGGGCAATAGCCATGGAATCCACCGACGGGTTGCACCGGGGCGTTGAGGTAAAAGCCACCGGCTCACCCATAAAAATGCCCGTGGGCGATCACATCAAAGGAAGGTTGATGAATGTTACCGGAGACACCATTGATGGCATTGGCCCATTATCCAAAGAAGGCGGGTATCCCATTCACCGGCTGGCTCCTGAATTTAAGGAATTATCAACCGAAACAGAGGTACTGTTTACTGGTATCAAGGTGATTGATTTGATTGAACCTTACGCCAAAGGAGGTAAAATTGGCCTGTTTGGTGGTGCCGGCGTAGGAAAAACAGTATTGATTCAGGAATTGATCAACAACATTGCCATCGGGTATGCAGGTATTTCAGTGTTTGCCGGAGTTGGTGAACGGACCCGTGAAGGGAACGACTTGCTCCGTGAAATGATTGAAGCCGGGATTGTTGATTATGGAGAGGCTTTCAGACACAGTATGGAAAGTGGAGGCTGGGATTTAAGCAAAGTGGATATGAATGCCTTACAGAATTCAAAACTGAGTATGGTGTTTGGACAGATGAACGAACCTCCCGGCGCACGGGCACGGGTTGCTTTATCGGGTCTTTCGGTAGCCGAAAGTTACCGCGACGGCGATGGTAAAGGCGCAGGTAAAGACATTCTTTTCTTTATCGACAATATTTTCCGTTTTACCCAAGCTGGTTCTGAGGTTTCGGCTTTATTGGGCCGGATGCCATCTGCCGTAGGTTATCAACCTACCTTAGCTACAGAAATGGGTAACATGCAGGAACGTATCACCTCTACCAAAACCGGCTCCATTACCTCGGTTCAGGCAGTGTATGTACCTGCCGATGATCTGACGGATCCTGCTCCAGCCACAACTTTTGCCCACTTGGATGCCACCACTGTTTTAAGCCGTAAAATTGCGGAATTGGGTATTTACCCTGCAGTCGATCCTTTGGATTCTACTTCGCGGATTCTTTCCGCCGAAATTGTAGGCAAAGCCCATTACCAAACGGCTCAACGGGTTATCAATACCTTGCAGCGGTACAAAGAACTTCAGGATATTATCTCCATTTTGGGTATGGACGAGCTTTCAGAAGACGATAAGCTGGTAGTTCACCGGGCCCGGAGAGTTCAACGGTTTTTATCGCAGCCGTTCCATGTGGCCGAGGCTTTTACCGGCATGAAAGGGGAGTTTGTCCCCATTGAAGAGACCATTAAAGGTTTTAACATGATTTTGGATGGCGAAGTGGATCAATATCCTGAAGCAGCATTTAACCTTGTTGGGACTATTGAACAAGCTATTGCTAAAGGTGAAAAACTAATGGCCGCATCTAAGAAATAATTTTAATTAGAAAATTCAATAACCAGATAAAGAGAATGAAGATTGGGATTAGTCTCAAATCTCAAATCTCAAATCTTAAATCTTGAAGGCATGTTTTTAGAAATTGTAACCCCAGATCAAAAGATTTTCTCCGGTGAGGTGAGGCTGGTTAAAGTTCCAGGCAGTAGCGGATCGTTCGAGGTATTAAAGAACCATGCTCCCATTATTTCAACCCTCCAAAAGGGGATTGTTAAGGTGATAGATTTTGATGATAAGGAACACCTTTTTGAAATTGACAAAGGAGTGATTGAGGTTAACAAAAACAAGATCATCCTTTTGGCCGAAAAAGCTTAATACGGATATTCGTAAAATTTTAAAAGCTGTCAGATGTTTATTCACGACAGCTTTTTTAACTATCTTATAAATAAATTTGATTTAGTTGGCATTATAGAATCCAAGGTTATATATGTAAAATTAAGGAGAGAATTAATTTATCATTTTTGGTTGAACAAATATTTGGTAATATGCACCATCAAACATATAATGTTATTGTTGAAGAAGGAATTGATGGGTTTTTAATTTCATCAGTAATTGAACTTCCCGGGTGCCACACGCAGGCAAAAACCTATGATGAATTGGTTTCTCGTACAAAAGAAGCTATAGAGTTATATGTAGAGGAACGGAAACATTTTAAACCAGAAAGCCGTTTTGTCGGGCTACAGCAAATTACCCTATGACATGTCAAAACTTCCTTACTCACGGCTCAGGAGCTTATAAAAAAATTACTCAGAATTGGTTTTGAATTGAAACGGCAAAAGGGAAGTCATAAATTTTTCAACATTCCGATGGTAGAACAACAGTTATTCCCGATCACTGTTCGGAAAAAATTGATAGAGGACTTTTAAACAAAATAATCCGCCACGACTTGCAACTTACAATTGAAGATTTTTTAAAAATTAAGTAATCTACTCATAGATTAATAGCTCTTTTTAAAGATTTTCGTTTCGCCTGCAAAATCCATTATCTTTGGCAAAAATTTAGTTTACCATGGTAAAATTCTTAATAGTAAGGTTCAGTTCTATTGGTGACATTGTACTGACAACCCCGGTTATCAGAGGGTTAAAACAGCAGGTTGAGGAAGCTCAGGTGCATTTTTTAACCAAACCCCAGTTTGCATCCCTGCTGACCGATAATCCTTACATTGATAAACTGTTAACTTTAAAAGAGCCCATTTCCGAAACTATCCGTGAGATAGAATCGGAAGAATACGATTATATCATTGATTTGCACCACAACCTGCGGACAGCCATCCTGAAGAGGAAAACCGGAATAATGGCTTTCTCTTTCAATAAACTGAACTTTAAAAAATGGCTGCTGGTAAATCTTAAAATCAACCTTCTTCCAGATATTCACATTGTAGATCGGTATTTAGATACGGTAAAGCACTTCGATGTTCAGGACGATGGCCGGGGATTGGATTATTTTATTCCCGTCGATGAAGAAGTGGTTCCCGAACAGATGCATGCCGCGTTTAAGGGAAAATACATGGTAGCCGTGGTGGGTGCCAACCATTTTACCAAGCAGATTCCGGCCGATAAAATGATTAATATTATCAATCAATCGGGGATTCCGGTTTGTTTGGTAGGCGGAAAAGATGTGCTAGAACAGGCACAACTCGTTGAGCAAAACCTGAAAGTTCCGTTTTTGAATACTGTTGGAAAAATAAGTCTGCACCAATCGGCTTCATTTATCAGTCAATCGGCAGTAGTGTTAACCCCCGATACCGGGATGATGCATATTGCAGCCGCATTTAAAAAAAATATTATTTCGCTGTGGGGCAATACCATTCCCGAACTGGGTATGTATCCATACCGTGCGGGTGAGCACTCCAAACAATTCGAGGTAAAAGGGTTACGTTGCAGGCCCTGCTCAAAAATCGGTTATAAAAAATGCCCCAAAGGACATTTTAAGTGCATGAACCTGATTCCAACCGAAGAGGTGGTATCGCATATGGCGGTAATTATAAAATAATAAAATTCGTTTTGTGTAATTTGTGGCAAAAAATAAAGATGCAAACCATTTTCGGGAAAGAGATTCGCAGGGAGGAAATAGAAATAATGGCGCCGGTAGGGTCTTATGAATCGTTAAGGGCAGCTATTCAGGCAGGAGCCAATTCGGTCTATTTTGGCATTGAGCAGTTGAACATGCGGGCCCGATCAGCGAACAATTTTACAACGGATGATTTAAAGCAGATTGTAGCTATCTGTAACGAACACCAGGTAAAAACATACCTTACGGTAAACACTGTTATTTATGATCACGAAATGGCCCTAATGCACCGTATTATTGATGCTTCCGTTGAAAATAACATCACGGCCATTATTGCAGCCGATCTTTCGGTGTTGCAATATGCTTCGTTAAAAGGGGCCGAGATTCATGCGTCAACCCAGTTAAACATTACCAACATTGAGGCGGTTAAATTTTTTGCCCGCTTTTGCGATGTGGTGGTTACCGCCCGCGAACTAAACCTGAACCAGGTGGCAGAAATTGTTCGGCAGATTGAAGAGCAAAACATTCGTGGCCCGAAAGGCGATTTGGTGAAAATTGAAATTTTTGCCCACGGGGCCCTGTGTATGTCTGTTTCCGGTAAATGTTACCTGAGCCTGCACGAGCAGAATTCATCGGCCAATCGCGGCGCTTGCATGCAGACATGCCGCAAATCGTATGAAGTAACCGAAAAAGAATCGGGATATAAACTTGAAATAGACAACGAATATATCATGTCGCCCAAAGATTTATGCACGCTGCCCTTTTTAGATCGGTTAATTCTGGCCGGAGTGAAAGTATTGAAGATTGAAGGCCGTGCACGTGGCCCCGAATATGTAAAAACGGTTGTTTCTGCCTACAACGAAGGTCTTGATGCTTTGTTCAATGGAAATTTTACCAACGAAAAAGTGAAAGAGTGGGACCAAAAACTTCGGACGGTTTTTAACCGGGGTTTTTGGGATGGCTATTACCTAGGACGGAAACTGGGCGAATGGAGCGAGGTGTATGGCTCCCGAGCCACCAAACGGAAACAGTTCGTGGGCAAATGCACCAATTATTTTTCGAAGCTGAACGTGGCAGAAATTACCATGGAATCGGGAACCCTGGAAATTGGGAACGAACTTTTAATCATTGGCGAAACCACCGGAGTAGTGGAACATACTATTTCTGAAATGAGAGTGGAATTAAAACCTGTGAATCAGGCAATCAAAGGGCAGCAACTTTCTATCCTTATTAATGAACTCATCCGCCGGGGCGATAAAGTGTATAAGTTAGTAGATGCCACTCCCGATTTGATGCAATAAATATTACTTATAAGTAACATTAGCTTACTTTTTTCCCAAACTATTTCCTATAAGTAATATTTCTAATTTGCAATCAAAAATCAAATTCCAGCGCCTCTTTTATTACCTTTGGCCCTTCGTTTAGTTGGTTCCTTATGAATCTTAAAAATATTTTTATATCGCTCCGTTCACGGAATTACCGTTTGTATTTTTTTGGTCAGGGTGTTTCGCTCATTGGAACCTGGATGCAGCATGTGGCCTTAAGTTGGTTGGTTTACCGTTTGACCGGTTCGGTTTTTCTTCTAGGATTGATTGGCTTTACCAGCCAGATACCTACGTTTATTTTATCACCCTTTTCGGGGGTTTTAACCGACCGCTACAACCGGCTAAAACTGATGACTTTTGCTCAGGTTTTGTTTTTGTTGCAAGCTCTGGCTATCACATTATTGGTCATGTTCGATGCTGTACAGGTGTGGCACATTATTGCCTTAAGTTTGGTATTTGGGGTTATTACCGCTATTGATGCCCCAACCCGGCACTCTTTGGTAATTGACCTGATTGAAAAACCCGAGGATTTGGGAAATGCCATTGCTTTAAATTCGGCCATTTTTAATGCCGCCCGTCTGGTGGGGCCTGCTATAGCAGGAATAGTTATTGCATGGGTGGGCGAGGGGATATGCTTCCTGCTGAATACCCTTAGTTTTGTGGCAGTAATCTATTCCCTCTTAGCCATTAAAATACCTGCCAAACAAAACCCGGTTAAAGCCGATAATTTTGCCAAAAGCTTCTCAGAAGGGTTTCAATATACGTTTCACACCATGCCCATCCGGATAATGATTACCCATTTAGCGGTTTTAAGTTTAATGGGCCTATCTTATATTGTTTTATTGCCCGCTTTTGCAAAAGAAACGTTGGGTGGCGGGGCCGATACGCTGGGTTTCCTGATGTCGGCACTAGGAGCCGGCGCTTTAACGGGAGCCCTATACATGGCAGGGCGGAATTCAGCTTTTGGATTGAGCCGGTTAATTTATGTTTTTACCTTCCTTATGGGACTGGTTATTGTCGGCGCCGGATTTACAACAAACCTGTATCTCTCCCTTTTATTATTTTATTTGGGTGGGTTATCGATGATTTTATCCATTGCTGCCATTAATACTTTTTTACAGACCATTGCCGATGAAAGTAAGCGGGGAAGGGTGATGAGCTTCTATTCCATGGCATTGATGGGGATGACCCCTATCGGGAATTTAATTGCCGGAGCACTGGCCAGTAAATGGGGAATTCCGTTTACCTTAATTTTGTGTGGAATGGTTACCATTGCCGCCGGGGGTTGGTTTTTGTATCACCGTAAAAACCTGAGGATTCAGGCCCGGACAATTTACATTGAAAAGGGATTAATCAACGAATAATTACTTTTGAATCTAATTCATGAAGAAAATAGTTTATTTCCGATCAAAATGTATAGGTTGTAGTGTGTGTGCCCTACAGGCACCAAACATCTGGCAGATGGATAAAACCGATGGAAAAGCCCAATTATTGGATGCAGAATTCAAAAAAGATAACTATTTTCGTATGCTTTGGCCGGACGAATTGGAGACAATGAAACAGATTGAACAGACCTGCCCAACCCGAGCCATACAGCTACTCTAATACTAATTTTTACAATGGTTATGATCGATTTCAGCGATAGGAAATTCATGGTGGATGCCATTCAATTGTCGATGGAGAACATTAAAAAGGGCGGCGGACCTTTTGCTGCTGTTATTGTAAAAGATGGAAAGATAATCGCCGCCGGAGCCAACAGTGTCACCAACGATAACGACCCCACGGCTCATGCCGAGGTAAACGCCATCCGTAACGCTTGCCGGGCGTTAAAAACATTCGACCTTTCGGGGTGCACCATTTATACCTCCTGCGAACCTTGTCCCATGTGTTTGGGGGCCATTTACTGGGCACATATCGGAAAGGTTTTTTACGGAAACAATAAAGCCGATGCCCGGAATATTGGTTTCGACGATTCTTTTATCTACGATGAAATCGATCTGCCCATTCACCAACGAAAAGTTAAGTTTACACAACTAATGCCTGAGGAGGCTATAAAAACTTTTAGGATTTGGGATAACATGGAAGATAAAGTAGAATATTAATTTCCCGAGTTGAAACCCAATCAACGATTAACGGCCGGGTTTTTCCAGCGTGATGTGCTTGACGTTGCTCCCGATTTGTTGGGCAAGATTCTGGTCCGTCGGTATCCCAATCAAACCATCAAAAGATTTATGATTACCGAAGTGGAAGCCTACCGTGGAGAAGAAGATTTGGCTTGCCATGCCAGCAAAGGGCGTACACCCCGGACCGAAGTCATGTATTGGTCGGGAGGCCACATTTATGTGTATCTGATTTATGGGATTCATTACATGCTTAATTTTGTAACCGAACGCGAAGGAATTCCACAAGCCATTTTAATCCGGGGAATTGATGATATTATTGGGCCGGGGAGGGTTTCAAAAATCCTTGAAATTGATATGAGCCACAACCAAACGGATCTACTTTTTTCTGACGATCTTTGGGTGGAAGATTCTGTTATAAAGCCTGAATTTAAAACCAGCACCCGCATTGGAATTGACTATGCCGGAGAATTCTGGAAAAACCGGCCCTGGAGATTTATCGCGCAATTATAAACGCTATTTTATAATCAAAGAGCCATTTCATTTAATTGATGATGTGGTTCCGGATTTGAGCGGTAATCCGCTGAATCTCTTTGTACTGGTCGTGTGTGAGTGATTGCGGAGGAGGGTTAATCAGCCGTATTTGTTTGGCAACAGTATCAATCATCATACATTCTGCAGGAAATAAGACGGTGTTTTCATCGTAAACTTTTTTAAGCTTCCGCAGAAGTACCAGGTACTCCGATATTTCAATATTTTCCTGATGTTTTTGCAGTATTTGGTACAAACTGTTGATGGAAAATTTCTGAATGGCAATCCGTCCCATTAACAGAGCATCCGGTTTTTCATACATGTTGGTAGCAATAAACATGGTTTCGAGCCATCCTCCCAATAGAATTAATCCTGCGGAATGCTCACGTCCCGATTCTTTTAAAAAAGTATCTGCCGATTGATAAGTTTTTCGGGCAAGGATTACCAATGTGTCAAATTTATTGGAATGGGTCTCTGCGGTTTCAAAAGTGAAATCAACAAATTCCACGGGAATCTCCAGTTGGTCGGTTAACCGCTGAATGGCGGTGCGATAGGACAAGGCTTGTTGCGATTGGTTAAACATCCAGAGGTAACTAATGTCGGCACCATAGACACCTAGGTTTAGTGCTATTTTGGTGCTTTGGTTGTATTTGGTGATGTTATCAATGGGATTGATTAATAACGAATTGTAATAGGCATTGTTTTCGGTAACCAAATAAGTAAAATCTACCGGAGAAAAGAGGTTGAAAAATACAATTTCATCTTTCTTATAGTCCGCCTCGTCAAATAGAACAAGGGATTGTTCCTTTTCCAGGGATTCCTTTTGCAAGGCTTCTTCTTTTTTGCTTTTAGGAGATAAACATGCACTCAGCATCAAGCAAATTAGAAGTGTATAAAATGGATAATGTAAAATTGTTTTCACACTGATTTATTAATGGGTTGAATTACAGTTTAATGGTATAAAAGTAAGAAAAGCATTCTAATCGTACAATTTTTATTGATTGATATTTAACGAACCTCGACAATCCCTAGCCGAATTAATTCAAACCAGTAAAAAAAGGAAGGATTTGTATTTGCAAGGCCAATAGGTATAAATACTTAGTGCAAAAGACTACTTTTTCTGTATTTACTTTCGTTGTTGAATTCCTTATCTTTGGTTTAAAGCGCACATATCATGACTTTATTAGAGCAAAATAAAGAACTTTATTCCTTGATTCATCAAGAAGAATCATCAGAAAAGCCTGACGATTTTAATCTTTGGATGGTTGATGAGGATGGGTTTCTGTGGGGGTTGTGTGCAATCTGTCTTGTTTTTTTTTCTGTTTTTATTTGGGCATTAACCCGTTTTGTGCTTTAACTTCTTAAAGTTGATTTTATTCAACAATGGTATTCCTAATTTTTTGTATTTGTTCTTTTAGGTCGCTAAAATTGGCGGGCTGAATGTTCTGCAATCCGTTTTCGTGAATCTGTATCCTTTTGTTTGTAGTATCAATGGTCATGCCTGCGGTGGTTAATTTTGCCTCCATGTTTCCAAAGCAGGCATCTAGTATTTTCATCATTTGCAGATATGAGGCAGTGGCTGGGACTTCCGGGTGTTTTTCAAGTAATAGGGTCAAGCTTATTAAACTATATTTCTGTGAAAGGATTTTCGATGCCAGGGTTACATCGGGTACTTTATACATATTTAGTGCAATGTGCATCGATTCAATCCAACCGCCCAACAAAATAAAGGTTGAGGTATATTCCCGGCCGCTTTCGCTCAAAAAACGATTGGTTTCGGCAAAGGCTTTTCGGGTAATTGCAATTAAAGTATCGGAATTTTGTGCACTATTTTCTACCGATTCCATGGTCAAATCCACGAATTGGCGCGGTATTTCCAATTTATCGGTTAGGTGCTGAATTGCCGAAAGGTAGGACAATGCTTGTTGCGATTGCTGAAATATCCATAAGTAGCTTAAGTCGGCTCCATAAACCCCGACATTCAACGCCATTTTGTTGCTTGTGTTGTACTGGGTAATGCGGTTTAGTGCATTGATGACCGATGAATTGTAATAGGCCGTATTGTTATCGACCAGTTTGGAAACATCTACAGGTGAAAAAAGGTTGTAAAAAACCACATCCTCTTGGGAGGCCGATTTTTCCAGGGGAGGAATCTCTGCTTCGAATGCTTTTTCGGTAGCTTGTAACGTGGTTTTTTTTTCGTTTTTACATGCTCCAATAAAGCAGATAGTTAAAGAAACCAAAAAGAAGCGGCCTATTATTCTCATGACAGATGAAATATTTATTAAAAGTATGAAATAAACAAATTCAGTGTTGGAATCATTCATTTTTTTATCTTTGTTTACCTGGTAAAATAGGAATTCATTGAGGAAAAAACAGTAAAATAGGAATAAACCCATAAATTATTGTTAAAAACAAAAGCCGTTTAACGGTCGTTTTAAAAGAAATGAACCAAAATGGTTATGTAACTTGTAATTCTATCAGTGCTGAAAAATATTCACGTAAAATTTAGGCACAAAGCGGTCTGAAATTTTAAAAGCAAAACAGTAACAGGGATGTCCACGAAAACCATTATCGTTAATTATGGCATGGGAAACCTGCATTCGATTCAACGGAAACTATACCGGTTGAAGGAGGATTCACTGGTTTCGTCGGATGCAAAAGAGATTTTGGCCGCCGATAAGCTGATATTACCTGGCGTGGGACATTTTAAGAACGCCATGGGAAACCTAAATTCCTTGCAAATAATTGACGCCTTAAACGAAGCGGTTCTGGTGAAAAAGAAACCGATTTTGGGAATCTGTTTAGGGATGCAATTGTTTGCCAATAAAAGCGAGGAAGGATTTTCCGACGGTTTGGGCTGGATAGATGCCGATGTTATACGGTTTCGGATTCAAGACACCCGGAATTTTAAAATCCCACACATGGGTTGGAACACCATTAACATGGCAAAACAAAGCCTCTTAATGAAAAACATTGCTGAAAATGCGGAATTCTATTTTGTACATTCGTATCACCTCGAACTAAATAACCAGTCAGATCTGTTGAACGAAACCCATTATGAATACCCTTTTGCATCGGCTGTGGAAAAAGATAATATTTTTGGGGTGCAATACCATCCTGAGAAGAGTCACGATATGGGAGAACGGTTGTTAAAAAATTTTATTGAATTGTAAGTAGCAAACGGTGATCTGTGATTTGTAAATGATGAATCGATATAAATATAACTACAAACCTCAAAATTATGAATACACACAGGTACTTAGATGTTTATAGGTTGAGTATTGAACTGGTTACTGGAATTAACAAAGCGGTTAAAAGTTTCCAAAACAGGAATTATTTGGTTTAAAATTACGAATAACGGGATTGGCGGCATAAATTCCTTCAAATAAAGTTGAAAGATATGCAAGCAACTCAATTATTGATTTCATTAAATTCAGGGGCCTCTGATTCAAAAAGATTATCAACGATTAAAAAGAAATTTTACATGCATCTCAAAAATGTATATTGTTTAACAAAATAATTAAATCAATCATCGTAGAACACTAATCACCAATTATTTAAAAATGTTTCGTCCCCGAGTAATACCTGTACTTTTATTAAAGAACCTGGGTTTGGTAAAAACAATAGGTTTTGCTAAACCGCGCTATATTGGAGATCCGATTAACGCCGTCCGGATATTTAACGATTTAAAAGCAGATGAATTGGTGTTTTTGGATATTCTGGCTACCAAAGAAAGGCGATTGATTTCTCTCGAATTTGTTAAAAATGTGGGTGAAGAGGCAAACATGCCTTTTGCTGTTGGAGGTGGAATAAGAAGCATCAGTCATATCCGTAAAATAATTGGGGCTGGTGCCGAAAAGGTAGTTATCAACAGCTATGCTGCTGAAAATCCACAGTTCATTGCAGAGGCCTCTAATGCTTTCGGTTCATCAACAATTGTAGTGTGCATTGATGTAAAAAAGAAAACGTTTGGAAAGGTTCAAACCTGGACGATGAACGGCAGTAAACAGACAGGGTATAGTCCGTTAGATTTTGCTTTAATGATGGAAGATAAAGGTGCGGGTGAAATTATTCTTCAATCCATTGAAAAAGATGGTACCATGAATGGTTATGATATTGAATTAATCAGTAATATTACAACAAAACTAACTATCCCCGTCGTGGCCTTAGGAGGTGCTGGAACAATTGATGATCTGAAACAAGCCTTTTTTAAAGGAAAAGCCAACGGATTAGCGGCCGGCAGCTTATTTGTTTATCACGGACCCAAACGGGGGGTGTTAATTAATTATCCCGAAAAAAGGGAGTTGCAATTTTAAAATAGCTATCAAACTAAAAAAGAGGATCCATGTGGCTTCAAAACCATAAAACTTACCAGCAGTGTACCCGATGTGTCATGGATACCTCGGATCCGGAAATAACATTCGACGAAAACGGTTACTGTAATCATTGCACCGAGTTTATTGAGAAGACCTCAAAAAGGATTTATTTGGGAGAAAAATCGGACAAAGTTTTAGCGGATATTGTTCAGAGGATTAAAAAATCGGGAAAAGGCAAGGAATATGACTGTTTGATTGGCATCAGCGGGGGTATTGATAGTTGTTACGCAGCCTATGTCGCCAAAAATCTGGGGTTACGTCCGTTGGCTGTTCATATGGATAACGGTTGGAACTCGGAGGCAGCAGTAAAAAATATAAAAAATGTAGCGGGTAAGCTGGGTATCGATTATCAAAGCTATGTGCTCGATTGGGAGGAATTTAAAGATTTGCAACTGGCGTTTCTCAAAGCATCGGTTCCTGAAGCGGAAACCCCTACCGACATTGCTATTCCGGCAGCAATGCACCAAATTGCAGTCAAACACAACATAAAGTTTGTTATTAGCGGGGGAAATTTTGCGACAGAGGGTATTTTGCCCAAAAGCTGGCATTACAATGCAAAAGATGTATGTTATTTAAAAGGCATTCATAAAAAATTCGGATCGGGGAAACTGAAGCGTTTTCCTTTATTTGGTTTTAAAAACGAGATTTACTTTAAATATATAAAAGGGATAAGGTTTGTGTATCTATTAAACTATGTTCCATATTCGAAAAAGGAGGCCATGTTATTGCTTGAAAAAGAGTTGGACTGGAAGTATTATGGAGGCAAACATTATGAATCGAAATTTACAGGATTTATTCAGTCCTATTTGCTGAATGAGAAATTTCAGATTGATTACCGGCGGGCCACTTTTTCATCACAGATTTGTACGAGGGAAATGACCCGTGATGAAGCGCTGGAATTATTAAAAGAGCCTCCTTACGACCCAGTAATTGCGCAACAGGAAAAAGAATATGTGGCAAAAAAATTAGGCATCTCCCTCAATGAGTTCGATGCTATTATGGATTTACCGCCGAAATCATATCAGGATTATCCCAACAATAAGAAATTTTTGGAATTTATTTATGGATTGTATTGGAAACTAAATAAATAATATTAACCCAGTGGTGCCTTCCCGAAGTTCAATTCTGTGGATTTAAAGCCCCCTCTTTATTCTTTTTCTGTTGATAAATAACTACCAATATTAAAAGCAGAAATACAAAAACAGGCATCCGGTAACGGACCAATGCTCCAAAATTTGCAGTTGTCAATCCTACAAAAAACGAATAGGTGATTGAAAACACAAAACTGGCAATTAAAAAAGGATGCGAAAAAACCTTACTGAAGAACAGGATAACCCGAAATTTCAAAAACATATAAATAAAAAACACGAGAAGAAACAATGTTTCTAAACCAGAAATGGCCATGAACAATGTCTTCGATTCCCATAGGTAGGGTCGGAAAATGCCCGCCATAATTGCTTCCGGAGCTTTCCCTAAGATTCCGGCAAAAGTGGGCTCAAAGGCTCCAATATCAAAACTGTTGCCTCCATAATATTCCTTCTTTAAATCGTCCTGAATAATCCAGGCTGTTTCCAGCATCGCCTCCATAGAACTGTACCGGTTTCCGGCAAAAACACTTAACTTGGTGAACATAGAGGTGCCAACCAACCACAACCCCACAATTACAACCGGGAAAACAACAGTGCGCAAGAATTTATTTTTAAAAACAAAAATGTAATAAAACCCTATCCAAATCAGACCGGAACCTAAAGTTGTATAAAACGAATAGGGCCGGATGCTGATACTGATGTATCCCCAAAAAACAAGGGCGATAATGTTTAGGAAGATTTTCTTTTTTGCAATAAAAATATGATACGTCGAAATAAAGATAAAGAAGGTCGCAGTCAGGCACCACCCATCTTTTAAAATCCCGGAACCCCAAAACAATACCGAAGGAATAAATAACAGAACAATTGCTAAGGATTTTGCTTTGTTTTCAAAAAGGAGCACCATCAATTTATAAAACCGCCAAACCCCGGCATACAAAATCAAATTCATCGCCAGGGTATTGCCTAAAAAGGAACCAAACCCCAGCAAATAAAAAGGCACATTAAACCGGCAAACGGCAAAAGAATTTACATCGCTCCAATATTCCGGGTATTTCGTTGTATAATCAAACATACTGAAAACCTCATCGGTATTATATCCTATAAGTAATTTAATAAACGTCGGAAAATCTTTTCCTGCCATTCTTACAATACTTTCGGTGCCAAAAAAATAGGTGGTTGTATCGCCCCCATCATAATAAAACAGGTAAACAGCAGAAAACGCCAACCCGGCAAACATTTTAGCAAAAAGGCCCCACTTAAAATACTTGTAATAGGGCTCTTCGATGATATGTCTTTTGGTAATCCGGTTACCGATCATCCACGCCACTAAAAGTATCAGTGGAACGATTAAAGCATCTTTTATGGTTATTAACTGATCCAAGTTTTACATGTTAAAGGGTAAACTGGTCAAAGATAAAAAATTTAAAAAGGAACATCGTATTTCAGAATCGCTCTGTTACGGTGTTCCCCCTTTCTTTGACAAATATTGACAGTCCAAAAAACCGTTATCTTTTTTCTTTTAAAATGCACAAATTCAATAAATCTTTCCGTGTTGCAAAAAAGCATATTAAAACTCCTCATAGGCATCAATCATAGGTTCGTCGCGGAAGCCATTGGGGCCAAACAGGTAGTTAAACCCGAACACCAGATTGAAATTATCAATACTTTGTGGAGCAATAGGAATTTTTGCCAACTCCTTCTCCGAGGTATTTCCATTGTCATCGGTTTCTGTATTAATAAATTTATACGGGCGCCATACCAGGGGAATGTAATCCATGGCTAAATAAAACTGTACCGGCCCCCCCCGTAAGGCCAGACCCAACCCGAGGGAATTGGCTCCATTTAATGCAAAGGTATAATTTATAGAAGTGGTTAAAACGTGGTACAGATTTAAATTAGCCGATACATTGAACTCCTGTTGAAAATCGTTTTTTACAAACGAGGTTCTCGACAGTGCACCTAAACTTAGGTAATGGTTCACATTGTAACGGGCTCCCAGATACAATTTTGGCCCAAGGCCTGTGGAAAAACTCTCGGTCCCCTGTTTCAAATGAACTTTTTCTTTCAGGGTATCAATAATTTGTTCCACCTGAGCATTGATACTGTCCGAATTAAGTTGGTCCCCGTTTAATTCAATTCCTTCAGAGGAATAAGATCCGTCTGCAGTGTAGGACTTTACATCTCCGGTCCATTTAATAAAACCTAAATCGTTCAACGAGGCTGAAAATGTCCAAGCTAAATTGTGTTCATAAACAACACCAATGTCTGCAGCTAGGCCAGGATTTGAAAAATTCAAAACCCCCTTTTGGATGATGTTATCCATGCTACTATCAAAATTACCGATACTATCGGGTATCCCGTTTTCATCGGTATAAACATCAATAGGGGCAGACACATAAACCGTTCCCTTTAAACCAATATCTAAAGAAGATGTGTCTGATTTTAAACTGAATGTGGACAAATCGGTTTTCGCAGCAGCAAGGCCTTGCAGCAATTTTACATGAACTCCCACCCTGAGTTTGCTCATCACTTTGTATGAATACCCGAAAGAAAGTTCACGGTAATATTGTGCATTAATTGCTAATGGGCTAAAATCCAATGCCTTGTTTTTAGGTAACCCATTATCAACAAGGGTAAAGAAATCTTTGGGAATTGCTATGGATTGGCTCACACGCTCAGTCCAAGAAAAAGAGAAATATCCCTTTTTGCCACTAAAGCCAAATTGAATGGGGCTGTAATTAAGATACACACTCATATTCCCTGCTTTCCCTAACCTGTTGTAAAGTTGTTTAAAATCATATTCCGCCCGTAAGGGTAATATCGGCTCTCCGTTATATTCCTGAAACCATTCGGAACCCAACAAATCGGTATTAATTCCTAAATACAGGGAACTTATTCCCGGGAAACCCAAGTAGCCATTTGCCCTTGGAACCATGGCCGGATTGACACTCATGGTTTGCGGCACATTCTCAAGGTAGTAAAGTGTTAAAGGTTGCTGAGCTAGCAATGCCTGAATCGAGATAAAGGACACAAAAATCAGGGAGATTATTTTAGATACTTTCATAACTTTTCCTTTTGATGGTTTAATTGCTAATTTCTCCACTCTTAACTTCTAACGATAGCTTTGCCTTTAATTCGTAACTCTCAAGAAGTTTTACAAAATCTGGGTTTTCAGCATCCCCGGTTGAAAGGCGGCTCTTGATAAACAATTTTTTTACCTCGTTCCGGTATATGTTTACGGCTTTATCGTGTAACATCTGAATATCCACATGGGTGGTTGATGGGGAAGTTACAACACCGGAATTATCAATGACTCCCGATTTCCAAAACATCGTGGGTTCAGTGTCCTCAAATATGGAATCTACGATGGTGCCATTATCTTGAGCCAAGTAAAATTGAGCAGAAATATTAAAGGGAAACCAGTTTTCAAAAGTGAAATAAAGATCGATTTCTTCCAAATAATCCAATCGGGCACTGTCGCCAATCAATTTCACAAAATCCAGTGAAATGGTATCGGTTCTTTCATACATGCTTGTTTTAAACCAAAATGGGATATCAATCATTGCGGACGCTTCCAATTTTGTGCTGGTATTCACAAAATTGACGGAATCATCTTCATGAGGGTTTACAAAGCCTGTAACCTCAACCATAATATGGTCGGGGCCAATATTAATACCATCAATCAAATTGGAATTACCGGCATTTATTGACAATAAATTGATGGAAGGAATTACCGGATTGGCATATTGAGCGGCATCAACCATCACAGAATCGCCATTAATTGATACCGGAACCACTTCTTGTTTAACCGTGTTTTCAAAAAGCAATGTGTCGATATATACTCCAATAGGAACCCCAAAATAATTGTTTATGGTAACATCCATACGGATGTCTTTAAATTGGACCAGTTCGGTAAAATCGAAGTTATTAAAGAAATCAAAATCCATCTCCTGCGTTTGATTGATTACTTCCCTTTTTCCAAAATATCCAAAAACCACTTCCGGTTCAAAATTACGCATATTCATTGTCACATCCATGTTGGTACCTGTGGGAGGTGTTGTTGGTACATCCACGTTTGCAACAGTCGTGATTCTGAAAAAACTTTTTCCGTCTTCATTTGATAGGATCATTTTTCCGTTTTTTAAATCAAAGCTTTCCGTTGTCGGTGTTCCCAGAGGTCCATTAAAAACGACCATTTGTCCTGCATCATCGAACAATTCAGGAAAGCTGATAGAATAATTACCCGTCAATCCGTTTGGTGTGGTTACCGATAAATCGAGCAACGCGTTATTCAGGAAAAGACTGTCGAACCTTTGCGACCGATCAAGGTTGATAACAATGGTATCGGTAAATTCTTTCACAACTTTTTTATTTGGGTTGATATCGTAACTCTGTGTGAGCGACATATCATCAAACTCAATTAAATCGGTCCATTCTGCTGAAAAAGAAGTATCCATCTGAAAATGAATGAGCCCATCGTTGTCGATGAAAAAAAACGAGGAGGTGTCTATCTTTTCCAGCAAATCTTGCGCACTTACCTGTATTTTGGCTATTGGGGCAGCAAGATTTAACGGTCTTGTAAATTTCATGGGATCTTTAATCACTATTTCATCTTTTAAACAGGCTTGTAGCCCGGCAAAAAAGATGATAAGTACAACGGCCTGAATTATTCTTTTCATAGTTTTTCGTTTTATTGTAATATTTTAATTTCCACTCTTCGGTTTTGGGCTTTTCCTTCGGGGGTATCGTTGGAGGCAATGGGTTGATCAAAGCCATAACCCTGGTATTCTACCCGGTCTTCTTCCACGCCTCTTGATATAAGATAATTTCGGACGGTCAGGGCCCGTTCTTTAGATATTTTTTTATTTACCGATGCTGAACCCACGTTATCGGTATGCCCTGAAACCTCTATCCTGACTTTTGGATTGGTAAGCAACAGATTTGCCAGCTTATCCAATTCTGGGAAAGATGAGGCCACAAGGGTGGCTTTTCCACTGTTGAACAAGATGTTTTCAATTACTATTTTAACCCCGGTTTCCATCTTTTTCAGCACAAAGTTCTTGGCAACAAAAGTTTGTCCATCATTAAACTGAAACGTTTCATTTAAGAAGAAATACCCGGGAGCTTCAACTTCTATCAAAAAGGGACCAGGCTGATCTACAATGGACTGGTATTTTCCCTCGGTGCTGTCGGAAACCACAATGGTAAAAGGTTCCGTTTCGCCAGGACGGTAAAAGCTCAATGCCGCGTGAACTGGGTCTTGTCCATTTTCCTGGGTAATTCTTCCCGTAAGGGTATAGTCTATTTTGCTCTTTTTAAGCTGAATGTTTTTTGAAATGATTGGGTTCATCTCGTTGGTAGCATTGATGGGTTCCTGGGCACTAAAATATCCTTCGGCGGCCACATCCAGAATCATGTCATATTTATCGTCAAAGGTAATGGAGTATTTTCCGGTGGAGTCAATTGTTACTACCCGGCCCATAATGGAATCAACGCCCACCTGTTTGAAAGTTAACGAGGCCAGCAGAGGGTTTTCATTGTCGATATCGCTAACCTTGCCAATAAGTGTAAACGGGTGTTTCAGTTTTTCTAATTTAAAATCCTGGACAATAGTTGCAAATTTTGTTTCGGGACAAGCAATTTCCTCGGTCACCGATTTGTAGCCTTCATAATCAACCTGAATGACATAACGTCCGCTATCCTCAAAATTGTGCATATAAATCCCGGCCAAACTATCCACGGTGGCGGTTTTAATCGGTATCTGTAATTTTCCCTCATAAATGGTAACTATGGCCGGAAGCGTTGTTCCGTTTTCAACATCGGTAACCGACCCGATTAATTTGAATGGAATCCGAGGGTCGAACTGTATTTTGTAAATATCGAGCCCACCATAACTGTTATCGCGGATGGTAGAAATAAGAGCAACCATGGTATCTGCCGTAGGATGGTAAAATAGTTCATCGGCCATACTGTTAATGGGATAGCCCATGTTTTTTGGTTCGGACCAGTTACCATCGGTTTTCTTTTCTGTTTTATATACATCAAAACCGCCCATTCCTTTGCGCCCTTTCGACGAAAAATAAAGCGTGTTTCCATCGTGCGAAATAAATACACCTTCTTCATCGAAAGCCGTGTTAATTGTTTTTCCCAGATTCTTTGGTTTGGAAAATTTGAATTCCCGCTTTTGCTGGCACACCCAAATATCTTTCCCGCCTTCTCCACCCCTCCGGTTGGTTACAAAATAGGTGGTTCCGTCATCGGCTATTGATATGGAGGTTTCTTTATAAGCAATGTGGTTGATTTTTCCCTTTAACTCTTTGACTTTCCATTTTTTACCATTAAAAGTAGCTGCAAATAGCCGCCCCCAATCGGCACCCCCTTTGTAGAAATAAATCTGTTTTTTATTTTGATCTACTCCTGCCAAACTGGTGTTATTCGAAAAATCAAGTTTGGGTATTGGTATAGCATAGTTGCTGGGTTGGTGAATACAGTTATTTGAGACCAAGAGCTGTTCTTTAAATTTAAAACGGGAGACTTTTTTACGGGGCTCCACCTCTGGCCTTTTCGAGGTAACGTAAATGTTCGAATCGCTAGCAGGCAAATAGGCACCATAGTCATCGTAATAGGAATTGATCACCGGCCCTAAATTTATTATAAATACCGGCAACGAATCCTCTTTCATAATTTCCTGCGAAGCATCGCACTCGCTTACCAACTGGTTATAATCTTTCCGGAAATCAAACCGTTTCCAACGTGATAACGAGGTATTGTATTTGGCGTAAGCCTCTTTTGCTTCATCATACTTTAAATTTGTTTGATACGACCGCCCCAGTAACAAATAGTAATCTTTGGCAATTTCGGGCGGACTATTCAAAAAGTAAGTCAACGAAGCTTTTTTATTTGATGTGAACAAATAACAAACCCCTATTTTGTAATTCAAAGCAGGTGAATTTGAATTGTAACCATACAATTTCAAATAATGTTTCAGTGCTTCATCATAAGTACCGATGCCGTTTGCATAATGCCGTTCGGCAATTTTAAAATCCTTTTTTGCTTTTTCTATTTCCAATGTACTTGAAAAAAAGGTTTTTTTATCAATTTTTGGATTCTCCTGCGAAAACAAAAAGGTTGAAATAAAAACCGAGATCAAAAATAGAGCACTAATTTTTCTCATGTCTTTTTATTTTTCAATTAAATGTTGCTTGATACAAGTTTACTGAAAAATCAGGGGAATTAAAACATTTATTTGATTATTGACCTCAATTTGAAGTTAGAAGCCTCCCTGAAAGGGAAATTTATTAAAAATCACAGAGCGGGGTCTGCATATAAGCAGTACCAGCTAAAATGGTCTAGGCCTGTTTTGTTATTCTGGCCACAGATGCGGGTACGATTAAAAGGAAATGGATTGTTTGAGTATTTGGATTTATTCGCTACTTTTGCGCAAAATTCCCCGGCCTCATAGTTCAAGGGATAGAACGGAAGTTTCCTAAACTTCAAATTCGCGTTCGAGTCGCGGTGGGGCTACAACAGATAATCTTTCAAAGGCTCTATATTTGGAGCCTTTTTTAATGATGGACCCGCTCCGTAAAGCCGCCCGATGAATGTTTTAGCTAAAACCACAAACAAATACAATTTGGTATCCGGTGAATATGGATTCACCGAAATAATCGGGGTCGGTTATCGGATGACTAATTTAGCGTTTCTCTGTTTCTTCGGAGCACGTTCAAAGGCAACCCTTGATGTTTTTATGCTTCGCAACAATTTAAACACAACCCTGTTACTTTTTTCTATTTTTACCTACAAAAATTTAGTTCTTAAAATATACTAAAAATGAAAAAACAGGTTGTTTTATTTTCGATGATAGCTTTGTGTCCCGGGTTGGGAGCCTGGGCACAAAGTGAAAAAACCGATGAACCGGAAGGTTATAAATTTACCATGCTAAAAGAGGTGAGGAGTAGTGCCGTTGATAACCAGCAGCGGGCAGGGACCTGCTGGAGCTATTCTTCGATGGGCTTGGTGGAAGCTGAAATGATCCGCATGGGGAGAGAAGCCGTTGATCTTTCCGAACTATTTGTAGTCCGCCTTTCGTTTGAAGAAAAAGCATGGAATTACGTCCGTATGCACGGGGAATACAATTTTGGAGGTGGTGGAGCCGTGAACGATGTGTTCAATGTCTATCGCAATTTTGGGATGGTTCCCGAAGAAGTTTACCAGGGATTAAACTATGGGACTACTGTTCATACCCATGGCGAAATTGAAGAGGTGTTAAAAAATTACCTGAATGGAGTCATTGCAAATAAGAACACTTCCTTATCAACTGCGTGGTTCAAGGGTTTTACAGGTATTCTGGATGCCTATTTTGGCCCCGTTCCCGAGAAATTTACCTGGAAGGGGAAAGAATATACGCCCCGATCATTCGCCGATCAAGTGGTAGGGATCAACCCCGATGATTACCTGTTCTTTACTTCGTTTACACATCATCCTTTCTATCAAAATTTTGTGCTCGAAGTTCCCGATAACTGGACCTGGAGTCCCTATTGGAATGTCCCCATGGATGAGATGTTGCAAATTTTCAATTATTCCATTGAACAAGGATATGCGTTAGTTTGGGCCAGCGACGTCAGCGAAAAGGGTTTCTCATCCAAAAACGGAGTGGCCGTGGTGCCCGAGGAAGATATTGCCGAAATGTCGGGCGAAGAGCGTCTAAAGTGGGAACCCATGGACAAAAAGGAACTTGAAAAAATGCTTTACAGTTTCGAAAAACCCATGCCCGAAAAAAAAATCACTCAGGAAATGCGCCAACAGTCGTTTGATAATTACCAAACCACCGACGACCACGGCATGGTAATGACCGGAAAAGCCGTTGATCAGAATGGCACCAACTATTTTTATATCAAAAACTCCTGGGGAACCGATTATAACAACCTTGGCGGTTATTTTTATGCTTCCGAAGCATTTGTAAAATATAAAACATTAAGTTTTGGGGTTCATAAAGATGCTGTGCCAAAAGAGATTAAAAAGAGATTGGGGTTAAAATAATCTCAATAAAAAAATGAAACGTCAAGCATATTGTGTTTGACGTTTTTTATGCGCCTGTTTTTAAACGAATTTAATTAATCCATGTAAAGTTTGGACACCTGTGAAATCCTTACGACACTTCTACTACAATTCCATTTCTTGTTCTTAGAATTTCGGCAATAATAAAAGCATTTAAATTCCAGAGGAACCGTAAAAACAAAATAAGACAACAAATATTTAAAAAAATTCTTTATTTTGGCGTTCTAAATAGGGTGTTTTGAGATTTTATTGTTTACTTCTTTTTGCTTCCGTTTTCATTTTTTTGAAAAACAGCAAAGCCACTACGTACGATCAATTGAACGACAGCATACTTTCAATGATGTCGAAGATGCCTTTTGCATACACACAGGCAGAAGATTTTCTGTCGGGTCAAATCCTGTTTAAACAAGACTCCAATTTTACCTCCATCACGCAAAGACAATTGGACTGGGCCCGGGAAAATGCTCAAAAAGAAACCATATATAAGAGTTCGTTTTTATTGGGTGGGTATTTTTTTGTAGCCAGTCAATTCAACAAATCAAAACAATTTTTTGAACAAAGCCTGTTGTTTGCCGCCACTAACGAAGAAAAGGCGTTGTCCTATTTTCTGCTTTCAAAAGTATTTATCGAAAAAAGGCTTTACTTAGAGGCTTTGGAGTATTTGAGGCAATCAAAAATCCAGGTGTACCATCTCGGGTACGAAGAACTGGAGGCTGAAATAAATTTGGCCGAAGCATACTGTTACCTCTACCTTTCGAACTTTGAAGCGGCCAAAACCCGCCTTGCTACCGCCGAAACCAAACTGAAAGATGTGAACCTGCAACATCTGAAGACGAAACATGATGCATACGAGGGTCTGTTGGAATTCAAACAGGACAATTTTTTGCCCTCCATGATTTCTTTGTATAAAGTGTTGGAGCATTCTAAAACCGATACGGCATCAAAGTCCGTGGCTCTTGCTTATTCTTTGATCGGACAAATTTATCTGAAACAAAAGAACGAAGATAGAGCCGAATATTATTTTAAGCAGGCCCTCTCGCTTCACGAAAACAAAAATTATCTGAAAGGGGAAGCAGAAATGGCACTGTTACTTGGGAAACTGTATTTACAAACGCATAAATATAAAGAGGCGGATCTGTTTTTGACGGCTTCGCTGAATAATTTTCAAAAAGTTGGTGATGCCTTTGGGCAATGTCTATCGTTGAATAGTTTGGCCGAATATTACCTGCTTACCAAACAACATCCGTTGGTATTACCTACTCTTTGGAAGGCCAATGAAACCGATAAATTATTGGCCGACAGTTATCTTTACTTTATTACCAATCTCCAGTTATCAAAATATTATTTGGCTTTTCAAAAAAACGACAGCGCTTTATTTTATGCGAAAAAAGCGATAGGTTACAGCAAAACAATCAATGACCAAAATGAGGTGCTTTTGGCTTATCGTAATTTATCGGATGTTTGCTATGCGCTGGGCGATTACAAACAATCCACCGATGCCTTGGTGGCTGCAAACCAGATGGCAGATATTCAGCAATATTTAACGAATTCGGTTGAACTAAAACTCCTTCAGTTCGATCTTGAAAAAATGAAGCAGGAAACCGTCATCCATTCGTTGACCAAAGAAAGAAACGAGCAGAACAAGGTCCTTTTAAGCAACAAAATGTTGTTGGAAAAACAAAAGTCCATCATTGTATTTATAGGAATCATCCTTTTGCTGATAAGCCTGTTAACCTTTGGTTTGTTGACTTTGATTTATCAAAAACGGAGGCATCAGCGAAAACTCGAAATACGGAACAACCAGATTGCCCAGCAAAAAGAAGAGATTGAAGTGCAGCAGCAATACCTGATGGAAATAAACCGCGAACTTGAAAAACTTTCCATCGTTGCACGCGAAACCGACAACGGGATAAAAGTGATGAATGAAGTTGGCCGGATTCTATGGGTGAACGAAGGGTACGTGAAGATGCACGGATATACCCTTGACGATTTGCAAAGAATTGAAAACATCGATTTAGTGGGCGACCATGCCAACATTGACATCCGGGAATTGGTAAGTGTTTGGTATGGCGACAAAAAACCCATTACGTACGAAGCCTTGAATAAAACCAAATGGGGTCAGGAAATTTGGGTGCAAACTACCTTAACCCCGATTCTTGACGCCAATGGCCGTATTGACCGGATGATTGCTATTGAATCGGACATCACCAGGATTAAGGAAGCAGAAAACGAGATAATTTCGAAAAACCACGACATCACTTCGAGCATTTATTACGCCAAGCGCATTCAGGAGGCCATGATGACTCCATTTAACACCCTAACCAAACATTTTCCGGATAGTTTCTGTTTCCATTTGCCCAAATCAATTGTAAGCGGCGATTTTTATTGGATTACCTACCGCTTCGATCGGTTAATCGTTGCTTGTGCCGATTCCACAGGACACGGGGTTCCCGGGGCATTCATGAGCTTAATCGGCATCTCGTTTTTGAATAAAATTGTGAACGAAAAGGGATTTGTTTCGCCATCCATCATCCTTAACCGGTTAAGGATGAACATTATTGATCATTTGCACCAAAGCGAAGGCGAGCATATTGCCAGCGACGGATTAGATATGTCCATCATCTCCATCGACCTAAAAAACAACCTTTTGGAATATGCCGGAGCCATGAATCCCATCATGATTCTTCGAAATGCCGACCTTATTGAATTAAAACCTGACCGTATGCCTGTAGGCTTTTTCGATAACGAAGATCGCCCCTTTTCATCCACCAACCTGAACCTTCAACCCAATGACCAGATTTTTATGTACACCGATGGATATTACGACCAATTTGGAGGAGCAAACGGTTCAAAAATGAAGGGTTTAAAATTCCGGAACATCATAAAAGAATGTGCCAATAAACCTTCACAAGCTCAAAAGCAGATTATCGAAAACCAGTTCTACCAGTGGAAGGGAAACCACACCCAGGTGGACGATGTTTTGGTTTTAGGAATCAATATCAATTAAAAAAGATCGGTAGTTTTTTAGACAAGACAAGAGATATGAGACTTGAGATTTAGAGACCAAAGACAATTAGCCAATTAGCACATTTTCTATTCTTCCAACTATTCAACCTTGATACCCTGTGGCCATTTAACCATTCACTGCTCTGCGGCCCTTTGCATTTTTTCTGGGTACATTGAGGTAAATATTAATTGACACTTATAAACCTCCTCTTAACGAAAAGCCATCGAATCAAAATTTGCTGTTGTACAGATGATTTCTGCAAGCAATTTCTATATCGGGGTTAACCCAAACTAAATCAGTTAGTCCGGCAAGTTTTACTTCCAACAATACTTCTTTCCGGCAGCATCGTTCAACTTAAAAAAAGCACCTTAAATTGCGATGTTTATTGGATGGGAAAAATAAAAAAACAATTGCCGTGTAACAAAAAAAAGAGCTTTCCGTCACTTGTGGGAAGCCATTAAAAAAATGAACATAGAAGATTACAACAAGGCGGTCGATTTGTATTCCGATGGTGTGTACCGGTTTATTCTGAAAAACATTAAAGATTCAGAAAAAGCAAAAGACATTGTTCAGGATACATTTGAAAAGCTGTGGGTAAATGCCGGAAATGTAAATTTCCTGAAAGTAAAGAGTTACATCTTTACGGCCGCCTATCACACGATGATTGACCTTATCCGTAAAGAAAAACGGATGACCGATTTCGAAAATGTGCGAGAAGACAAATATTCCCACAGCAAACAATACTCCGACTTGAGCGAGATACTCAACGAGGCATTGAGTAAACTGAACGAAACGCAACGTTCCTTAATCATGCTCCGCGACTATGAAGGGTACTCATACCAAGAGATTGGAGAAATTACAGGGCTGAGTGAAGCGCAGGTAAAAGTTTACATCTTCAGGGCTCGGGTGTTTTTAAAAGAATACATAGGAAGTGTGGATGCTGTTATTTAATCGGCACCAAAACCATTTATGAATCAATTGCATGATGATTACTAGAAACAATTACGAATCTTTTTTGGTTGATTATGCCGATGGAACTTTACCTGCTTCGGAGGTAAGGGAAATGGAGCATTTCCTTGCAGCTAATCCCGATATCCGCGAAGAATTCGAGGCTTACCGGGAGGGCACAGTTGAAGAACCGCACATTTTATTCCCTACCAAATCGGATTTAAAAAAAATTCCGTTTTCACGCATGGATGCACATTCCGAATTGTTTCAACAAAAATGTGTCGCCTATGTGGAACAGTTCATGCCGGATTCAGAAATTTCTCTTTTTCTGGATTCAGTCAGAACTGATGCAGCCAAGACAAAAGAACTGGAATTTTTTAAGAAAACCATCCTTAAACCAACCACAGAGACCTTTAACGAGAAATTGTTTCTGACACGCGACCTTCAAGAGCATGAAGTGACCGGTTCCAATTTTGAGTCGTATTGTGTGGCTAGTATGGAGGGGTGGCTCGATCAAAAGGGGTTGATTGCCCTAAATGGATATTTGATGGAACACCCGGAACAAAAACGGGTTTTGGATTTGTTTTATAAAACCCGGTTGGTTCCAGAGGTCTCTGTTTTTTATCCACAAAAAAGACAACTCAAGCGATTTACGTTGCTCACGAACAGAACAAAAAAGGCCCTAACCTTTACATCTTCCGCAGCCGCTGTATTAGTCTTTGGGGCCATGCTTTTTTATACCAGCCAAATTGATACTTCCACAACGACGGTAGCCACAAGTATTCTTTCAGGAAACAAGCAGCCAACTGGAACAATAAACGTCAACGCTTTGTCAACAGACAAGGAATCTGCGGAAGTTAAAAACCAATTGAAAAACCCCCTTCTGGCGGACCCATTTGGGTATCAGAAAGTGAATGTTGTTTCAACTCCAAAAATGTTAGAAAAACAAATGGCGTCGGAGGGATTAACCCGCGTGAAACCTATCGAAGTCTCTGAACTTGAATGCCATCTCTGTAAAGAATTGATGGCCGAAAGCAGGAACTTGCAATTGGCCATAAGTAACACAATGGAGGATGATTTACATTCTGCAAATCTGGAGGTTGTTCCTTCCGAAGATGATTCGAAAAAAAGTCTGTTATGGAATCTAACACAGGCAGGGATAAAAGGAATAACAAAATTAACAAATACGGAACTTACCGTTGAAAAAGCAGCCAACGATGATAAAACCAAAATTGCTTTTAACAGCAAATATTTTGCTTTTACCACACAAGTTGAATCAAAAAAAATGACTAACTAATTCTTACAACTATGAATAACAAATTGTTAATAATCATTATGTCAATTATATCTTTAAACATTTCAAGTGCATCTGTTTTTGCAACTAATTGGCAAGTCAATGACACCATCCCTGAAGGAGGGGCAAAAATTGACACAAGCAGTCAGGTAACCGATCCCGCAGATTTTGCCGACATTGAATCCGAATTGGATTCGTTAAGTCCCAGAAAATCGGCCACCGACACTACCACTATCCGGATTGGTAAAATGAAAATATCGGTAATGGAAGATGGAAAAGACATTGTGATAGATAAAGAAGAATGGGAAAACGAAAGCGATGATGATTCCTGGGATTGGAAAGGCGAAGATTTCGGAGATAAACACAAAAACAAACACAAAAGGTCAAAAAAAGATGGTTTTGAACCCCATTGGGCCGGTTTTGCTATGGGCTTAAATAATTATGCCGCTGCTGATTATTCCCTGTCACTTCCATCGGATTATAGATACATGGACTTAAACACCAACATTTCGTACCAGGTAGATTTAAATGTAGCCGATTTAGGAATTAACTTGATCAAACACCGCGTGGGTTTAGTTACAGGAGTTGGTATCCGATGGAATAATTACAAATTCTCAAATACCAATTTAATATTAATAAAAGGAGCGGATTCTTTAGAATATAAGTATGATTCGAGTCAGAATTATTCAAAAAGCAAATTAACGATCTCTTACTTGACTATTCCGTTGTTGTTGGAAGTTCAAATTCCCATTCAATCAAAGGAGCTGTATTTGGCAGCCGGTGTTGAGGGCTCTTTAAAATTAGGAGCACATACTAAAACCATTACCGAATCGGATAATAAAACTAAAAATCATAGCGATTTTTACATATCTCATTTTGCAGCTAACTTAACAGCCCGTGCCGGATATGGCGATTTTGGCATCTATGCTACTTACAACCTGACTCCACTTTTCAAAGAGAATCAAGGGCCGGAACTTTATCCCTATTGCATGGGAGTATCCTTAAATTTCTAAACATGGGGTTCCCCCGGAAAAGTCATCCGATAAATGTTGTTGCAAAAAATACAAGCAAATAAATCTGGTAACCTAATTAATTATGAATTTATCGGATGACTAATTTAGATTTTCTCCGTTTTCGGGGGGACGAACAAACTTAAACATTTAAAATATACACTTACAAATCAGGAAGAGAAAGCCGCGTTAAATGCGGCTTTCTCGTTTTTAGTCAAAAAAAAAGTGCTGTTGGCTTGAACAAACAGGTCTATAAAGGAATTAATTTGATAATTCAAAATAATGCTAGTATATTCATTCCAAATTAGGTTAAATGAAAATGTTTCTGCGAAAAATTTCTCCCAAAAAAGGGTTCCATCGTTTTTTGATGGCGGCCATTTTACTTTTTGCAATAGGACATCCATTTGCCCTTGTTGCACAGCATTCTTCGCTAATTGGAACAGTGACGTTCGACGACACCACCGTTATCGTGCCTGAGAAGCAAAAAGACAACGGAACCCGGTCAATTACTTTGAACAATAACGTATTAAATCAGGCTCTTTTTGTACAAATAGATTCTGCTTACATAAAAGAATACAACCTTTACCGGTATCGTTTTTATTTAGACGATAAACCGGAATCTGCCGTGTGGACATTGTACCCGATTAAAGAACTGCACAATATCAAAGGGCCAGAAGTATCACTGACTGCCGAAGCACAATCCAGGGATGGAAACTTATATTCCGAAGTCATAAAAATAAGTGCCCCTTACGGAATTTTTAATACATGGACGGCATGGATCCTTTATTCCCTCCTGTTTATCGGTGCCGCGTTGTTATTGTATTTTTGGACAGATCTGCGGGTATCGCGTGAAAAATATATCCTGGAAACAGAAATTAGCAACCGGACGAAAGAACTTTCGGAACAAAAGACCAAATATGAGGAATTGCTAACCAATTATCTTCCTAAGGAGGATTTTGAGAAGCTGAAAGAAACCACCAAGGATAAGACGTTGAGGTATAAGATGGTTACCGTCTTGTTTTCAAATATATTGGGGTTTACAAAAATTGCCGATCAAGAGGATGCCGATCGGTTGATTGATGACCTGGACCGGTTCTTCTTCGAGTTTGATGAGGTGGTTCAACGGTTCCACATCGAAAAAATAAAAACCATTGGTGATTCCTATATTTGCGCGGGAGGGATTCCGCAGAAAAACCGGACCAACCCCATCGAGGTGGTTTTGGCGGCTTTTGAGATGCAGCAATACATGATGATGCTCAAAGATCAGTATGAAGCCAAAAACCAGAAAATATGGGATCTCCGCATGGGAATCCATACCGGCCCGGTTTTCAGCAATTCAACCAACACTAAAAAAAGGCTCGAAATCTGGGGTGATACCGTAAATATTGCCAGCCGCATGGAAGCATCGGGCGAAATCGGTAAGGTAAATATCACCGGGATGACTTATGAATTGGTAAAAGATTACTTTTTATGTAAGTACCGGGGCAAGATGCCTGTAAAGTACAAAGGTGAAATTGACATGTATTTTATCGAGGGTTTCCGGCCTGCCCTTTCCGTAGATGGAATCGGTATCAAACCCAATAAAACATTCAATATCCGGCTTGGCCTGGTCCGTTTCGACGATTTGGAGGAGCACGTGATGAATATCCTTGAGGAGAAACTTCCCCGGAACCTATATTACCATAACCTGAAACACACCATTGATGTGACGGTTCAAGTAGAGTTGATTGGCCGGGGAGAACAAATCAGTGATGAAGAATTGCTGCTGCTGAAAACAGCAGCCCTTTTCCACGATACCGGGTTTATCCGTACCTACAAAGATCATGAGGAAGCCGGGGTTGTCCTTTCAAAAGAGATTTTACCCTTATTTGATTATACAGGGGAGCAAATTGAGAAAATCAGCGAATTAATTATGGTTACAAAACTCCCCCCGAGGCCAAAAAATTTATTGGAACAAATAATTTGCGATGCTGATTTGGATTATTTAGGACGGGTAGATTTTATCCCGGTTTCCGGGAACCTGTTTCGGGAACTCACTGAACACAAGATTATTGAGAACGACATAAATAAATGGAACCAGATACAGATTTCTTTTATTGAAAAACACCAATACTTTACCGAAACGGCCAAAAAATTTAGAGATGTAAATAAAAACATTCAATTAGAGGCAATTAGGAGGTTAGTTGAAGAAAATAGTTAACTTTGTAAATTAAGGAACAACATTAATGGAATTTTAAGCTATGGCAAAAAAACAAAAAGATATGATTATCATCCCCTGGGATTATACAGAATCTTGCGAACTTGCTTTGTTGCATGGTATTCAGATTGCCAAGGAGGTAAACAATCATATCATGTTAGCCCGATTCCTTGAAAGCCCGGGATTTTTTACTGGAAAGTCAGTTAAAGAAAGGATTATTACTGAAGAAAAGGAAAAGTTGCGGGTGGTTGGACAGAGGATCATGGAACAACATCAAATCAATCCATTTGTGACGGTAGAATTAGGTTTTTCAAGAAACCATTTTTTTAAATTGATTCGTGATGCAAATGCAAACCTGGTCATTTCGGGTAAAACCTATAAGGTAACCGATAAAATTCAATTTAAACCGAAAGATATTGTCAACAGGTTGAGAGGGTTGGATATACCTTTTATTGTTTGCCAAGAAAAACCGGCTCATAGTTATTATAAAGAAATTGTAGTGCCTTTGGATAGCGACCGCAATTATAAAGAAACGTTGCATTGGGTGGTTTATCTTTCAAAGTATTATAATTGCAACATCAATATTATCAAGCCTTACATTGAAGAAGAATACTTGAAAAAAGATATGGCAAACAATATCTATTTTACCAAGAAGACGCTTGATAAAAAAAACATTATATATGGGATAAAAACAGCCAAAAAGAACAAAAAGTTTCAGGACGAAGTCATCCGTTTTGCTGAAAACATTGATTCAGACTTGATTGTAATGATGGTAAAAAAATATCAAAAGTTTATTGATGAAAATCCCAATTATGAAGACAAAATCCCAATTATGGTGGTGAACCGGAATGGGGCCATCATTAAATATGGGGGCTTTAGATAAACGGAACCGGCACTGCCGGTTTTTTTGTTTCAGTGTTTCTATTTTTTAACATTCTGAATCTACTTGCCACCTTTTAATTATTGCCTATTTTTACCATGGCTTTTCAATTGCAAAATTTTTAAAACCTAAAACAATGAAAAATATCGAATGGAGTAAATTAACTTTTGGATATAGTAAGACCGATTACAACATCCGTTGCTATTATAGAGATGGGAAATGGGGGGAACTGGAAATATCGTCCTCCGAGAATATTCCTTTGCACATGGCCGCAACTAGCCTACATTATGGGCAAGAGGCTTTTGAAGGGCTCAAGGCATTTTGCGGGAAAGACAATAAAATACGGGTTTTTCGTTGGGAAGAAAACCACCAGCGGATGGTAAATTCTGCCCAGGGGATTCTGATGCCAGAGGTTCCTAAAGAAATTTTTTGGGGAGCCTGCAAAAAGGTTATTGAACTCAACCGCGATTATGTTCCACCTTATGGACACGGAGCCTCTTTTTACCTGCGTCCTTTGCTTATTGGTACAGGAGCTCAGGTTGGGGTAAAGGCTGCCAATGAATATCTTTTTATGGTGTTCGGTGTTCCGGTAGGCCCTTATTTTATAGAGGGGTTCAAACCGGTGAATATTCAAATTGTGCGCGATGCCGACCGTGCTGCACCCCTTGGAACAGGGGTTTATAAAGTTGGGGGAAACTATGCCGCCAGCTTAAGTTCCGGAGAGAGGGCACATAAAGAAGGGTTTTCAGCAGCCCTTTACTTAGATGCCAAGGAAAAAAAATACATCGACGAATGTGGCCCCGCTAACTTTTTTGGAATTAAAAACAATACATATGTAACCCCTTTATCAACGTCGATCTTGCCCAGCATCACAAACAAAAGCCTGATGGTTTTAGCTGAGGATATGGGGCTGAAAGTTGAACGCCGCCCGATTCCTGTGACTGAATTATCGGAGTTTAGCGAATGTGGAGCCTGCGGTACGGCTGCCGTAATTTCTCCCATCGGAAAAATTGTGGATTCCCAAAATGATGGGAAAGAATACGTGTTCAGCAAAGACGGGAAAGCCGGATCCATATCAACCCAGTTGTATGAACGGCTATTAGGGATTCAATACGGGGAAATGGAAGATAAATTCAAATGGAATACTCTTGTTGATTAATCATTGACAACGTTCTTATAAATAAAAAGGCGCATAGAGATTAGTATTCTATGCGCCTTTTCACTTTTTTCTGGTAAAAAATCATTGAATCAGAACCATTTATTTCACCATAAATTGGTACGCATGAGTGTTTCCCTCATAAGTTATCTTATAGAAATATATTCCTGCTTCAAGGCCAGAGATATCGAACACTTTCCTGCAAAATCCTGCCTGCGTGGTACCCTCAAATAAAAGTTCATTCTTTTTCCCAAATCCGTCAAAAAGCTGTATGGAAACCTGAGCATCAAAAGGAATGATAAATTCGACCACCAATTTTTCGGAAGCCGGGTTTGGATAAGGATTCAGGGTTTTAAAAGCATTTTCGAAAGCTTTACAGGTTTCATTGTTGGAAAGATACTCATCGGCGGTTGTCTTCAACGAAAGCGCGACACAAACATGGGTCAACGGTTGATTCTCATCTAAGGCCACCTGGGTCTTAAACTCATACCAAAGGCTTTTTCCGGAAGGAAATGTTTGGTTAATTACCTCACGAAATTCCTGACTATTATTTGTTTTATACGAAACAACCATTTCGTCTAAATCAATGGTGCCCAGGTTTTGAATCAAGACCCTAACCTTGAGGAACCCGTTGCTTTGTTCAGTCTGGATTTCGGCAGCAGCAACATCCACCATCGGGATTATCCCTTTAACTAAAGAGAAGACAGAGTCGGCACAACCAATGGGGCTATATGCAGTCAATTGAATTTGAAACTGCCCACTATCTATATACGTGTGTTGGGGTTCAATATCGGTTGAAGAACCGCCATCGCCAAATTGCCAATAATAAGTATCCGCACCTTGTGAATGGTTGGTAAATTGAATTTCTAAAGGAACGGGTCCCTTTTCAACCGAAGCGGTAAATAATGGAACGGGAATGTCAAATACCTCAAACGGATTTTGAGAGGTGTCGCGGCAACCATACACATCTTCAACCATCAATACCGCATGATAGATTCCTGCTGTGTCGTATCTGAATTCAATATCTTTGGTATCAAACGCGGGTTGTTGGTTTAACAGCCATTTCCAAAGGTGTATTTCCCCTTCAGAATCATAGATGATTCCTTCAAAAGTATTTGGGTTTTTTGCACATATCATGGGGATATCAAAACCAACCTCGGGGTTTTTATGAACAACGATTTGCTCACTCTTTGAGCTGCTACACCCGTTGGTACTTTGACTGGTTTGTAATTTCACATCAACAGTACCGGAGGAGTTGAACTGATACATCGGGCTGCTTTCAAAACTAAACGGTTCACCATTGATGGTCCATTCATAAACGAGCGGAAGGTTCATAAAGCTTACGGTCTGATCCGTGAAATAGACAGGATAACCTACACAGGCGGCACTATATGAAAAACCGGTAGCAGGGCCTTGTTTGATTTCAATACTTTTCCAGAGAGTATCTTTACACCCTAAATTGGTAGTTACAACCAATTGGATTTGTTTGGTTCCGGTGGATGCAAAGGTGAATTCCGGGTTTTGCAGGATTGAACCCGAACCATCAGGGAACAACCAATTCCAGCTTGTGACCACTCCATCCCGGCTCATACTCTTATCATAAAAAGGAACAGCCGCATTTGAACAGGCGGTTAACGGTAAAAAGGCCGGCTCCGGTAAATGGAAAACATCCACTTGTTTTTGGATGCTATTAGTGCACAATGACGCACTTTGAATTTGTAAGGTTACCGGGTAAGAGCCTGGTTCCAAATATTGATGAGTTGTTTCATTACCTGCCGATGTATTTCCATCTCCAAAATTCCAGTCCCATTGAATAATTTCAGAACCATCGGGTGAAGTAGAAGCATCCAAAAATTGAACCGTGTCGTTTAAACAAAAATTCAGAGCGGTAAAATCCGGATTTGGTGCAATCCCTTTCACATCAAGAACAACCGTATCGTAACCCACACAGCCCATGTTATCTGAAACCATAACGGAATAGGTTCCCGCTTCGTTTATCGTGATAAAATCATTGGCTGAACCATCATTCCACAGATAATCAACCACAGCTTCCATTCCGTTTTGCAAGTAAAGTCGGTTTCCTTTACAAAGGGTGGTGTCGTTCCCCAACGAAATCCGGGACGGAAAATCATTCACAACAACTGTTACTGTATCCGAATACCAAGGGTTTCCCAAAGTGTCTTGAATAACCAACCAATAATCACCTGTTTCGGTAATATTCAACTCCGAAGCGGTTCCTCCGGTACTCCACAAATAGCTATAATTTCCCTTTATGCCTAAATTCCAGGTTACTGTATCGTACTGGCAGATAACCGTGTCGGTAATATTAATTGGTTGTGGGTAAGTAACCACTACGGAATCACTGCTTGTAAACCCGAAAATGTCGGTTGCGGTGACGGAGTATGTGCCCGACTGGCTTACCGTGATTGCGGAGTCGGTTGGGCCCGTGCTCCAGTTATACGAGGTGAACCATGGCTTATAGGCACTGATCGTGGTATCGGCAAACCCGTATTGGATATTAATTTCAGGGCTTAAGTTTATGGGGGGGGCATATTTATAGCGGATGTAATCCGTTATTATTCCCTTGGCGCTGTCCCCCAAGATATTGTCGTACACAAGAACCTCCAGCACCTCCCCGTTCAGGCTCGACGCCCCTATTTTGAGGTTTTCCAGCACAAACCCGCTTCCTTCAGAGCCGTTTGCCGGGGCCAGGGCCTGGTTGTTTATTGCCATAAAAGAGGTCGCCGGCGAAGCGGCCCCATCGGCAAAGCCGAAGCAGTGCAGCTGGTACTGCCCGCTGGCCTGTTTGGGGCTGAAGTAAAGGTAGTTGCTGTTCCCTAGGTACAGGATCGGGTTGAAGCTGCTCCCGTAGTTGACGTGGTAGCCGCTGCCGAACCCGAAGTACTGGTTGCCGAATGCATTCCCTTTTGCCACCATGAATATTTCGGCAGTCCCCGCTTTCAGGGAATCGGTGTCCAGCAGATCGTTGCCGTCAAAGGCCAGGGACGGGTACCCGTTGAGCCTATCCCCCGACCACACCGGGCGGCTGGCGCTGTTGGGTTGCCGGGCGTGCACCCCGTTCCCGCTGACATCGTACAGTGTATCCACATAGCCCCCTGAAACCAGATGGACAGAATCTGCTTTATACCAGGCTTTTAGTCCCACCGAAGGCAGTTTCCTGTAACTGACCTCCTGTGTGCCTGAAAGGGTTTCCGCATGGCACACATTGAATGCCTTTACGCGCCAGAACCAGGTCCCGCTGTCGGGCAGCTGGTAACCATAGCCGGTGGTTTGGATGCTGTCGGTAAAATAGGCCGCGGTAAACCCTGCGTCCCTGGCTATCTCGAAACGGTAATAGATGGCATTATTGCTTGCACCCCAAGAGAATTCTATCGGCGTGTTGTCATAGGTCAGGTAGCTTCCCGGCGGGGAGGAAAGGCTAAAACCTCCGGACAAAGGCATTTCGTCGGATATTTGGATGACCTGCAGCAAACTGTCGGAGCAGCCAATGGCATTGGTTGTTTTTAATTGCGCATTATAAGAACCTTCAAGCAGGTACTGGTGGGCCGGGTTTTGGAGGGTCGAACTGTTTCCGTCGCCAAATTGCCACAGATAACCGGAAACGGGGACTTCTGTTTGGGAGGTGTCTGTAAATTGTATAAAAGAGCCGGTGCAGTGCCGGGTCCCCCATAGCACGTCGAAACCCGCTTCCGGCCGGGCCCTCACCACAATGCTGTCCTCATAAAAACTGCTGCAGGCACCAGAGGCCGCGGTCAGGCGGGCCAAAAACGTATCTGCCGCCTGGTATAAATGTTTCGGGTTGGCCTGTAAAGACGTGCTGCCGTTGCCAAAGCTCCAGCTATAGGAATCAATGGTGCCGGTGGTGATGGTTGATTGGTCGATAAAGGTGGTGCTGTCACCGGAACAGACGGTATCTGCCGCAAACAGGACAACCGGCGCCTCCCCGGAGATGCCATACGTGTTGGTGTCCCTGTCCGTACAGCCCCCCATGTTTGTCACCGTTACGGAGTAATCACCCGCGGTACCGATGTTTATGTAGCTGTTCGTACTCCCCGTGCTCCACAGATAGCTGCTGATGCCCTCGCCCTGAAGGGCCAGGCCGACCGCCTCGTTCCTGCAGACCGACCGGGGCAGGCCCAGGCTGTTCCGGGAAGGGAAACTGTCGATAAAGATGGTAAGGGTATCAGAAAGAATAAATTGACCCAAACTATCGGCAACCCTTACAGAATATACCCCTGCCGCAGTCAAAGAGATTTTTGAGGCATCCAATCCGCTGCCCTGCCACACATAATGGTAACCGCTACCCAAACCCGTATCCCAAATGAGGGTATCCCCCAAACAAAGTGTAGTATCATTGCCTGAAACGGGGTAGCCAATCGTAGGATAAGTAACCTTCATTCCGTCGCTGCTTTCTACCCCGAATATATTGGTCACAGTAACGGCGTAGGTTCCGGCTTGGGAGACGGAAATGGCCGAATCGGTGCTTCCATCCGACCAGAGGTAACTGGTAAAATGCGGTCTGTAAGCTGTAATCGTGGTATCGGCAAATCCATACCCAATGGCGATGCTGCTTCCCAGTTCAACGGGTGGGGCGTATTTGGTTGAAAGATATGCGCCGATGTCTTCGCGCAGGCTGTCCGTCAACTGGGTGTTGTATACCAGTATCTCGAGTATTTCGCCGTTCAGGCTGCCTGCACCTATCGACAAATTGTTCAGTTGGAAACCCGAACCGTCTGCCCCGTTTACCGGGGTAAGCGGTGTATTGTTGACCGAAAGGTAAGTTGTGGCCGGCGAAGCGGCCCCATCGGCAAAGCCGAAGCTGTGCAACTGGTAGTTTCCGTAATCCTGTTTGGGGGAAAAGTACCTGTAATTATCCCCGGAAAGGTAAATAATGGGGTTGAAGCTGCTCCCGTAGTTGACGTGGTAGCCGCTGCCGAACCCGAAGTACTGGTTGCCGAATGCATTCCCTTTTGCCACCATGAATATTTCGGCAGTCCCCGCTTTCAGGGAATCGGT